>Ga0209188_1000192_pt1 | contig 68107 bp, 86 predicted proteins | sample C_130625_EF_Meta_FD_187307 | JGI IMG/M metagenome (GOLD analysis project Ga0209188, IMG submission 187307) | Freshwater microbial communities from Lake Croche, Canada to study carbon cycling - C_130625_EF_MetaG (SPAdes) (version 2) | ecosystem: Environmental > Aquatic > Freshwater > Lake...
TTACTTTATTTAAAAAAAAAAAAAAAAAATATAGAAAAGAGTTAAGTAAGGGGTACTACTAGTACTACTAGTACAAATTTATAGCTAAGTCATTGATTTATATAGGGAGCCACAATTTTCACAAAAAATATAAAAACTTAGGCTTTGTGGGGCCCCAAGACCATGGCCCTCCCGAGAGGCTCAAAAAGGGGTTGTGGTATAAAAACAACACCCCCCATAAGCATGCTTTCATATTGTGAAATGCAATCTCATAATGCGCAATGCACCACAATGGTGCGCGAAGTAAGCGCTCACTTACATTGCACCACAATGGTGCGCTAAGTTAGTGGCTACTAACCAATGCACCAACATGGGGCATGATGTTAGTGCGCACTAACCAATGCACCAAGATGGTGCGCTAGGTTAGTGATGACTTACGTTAGTGATGACTAACTTACGCAGGCGCGAGGGGGGAGAAAGAGGTGTGGTGTAAATACAACAATAAGCCGTATCAACGCGCCCCCAAAATGACAATCCAATAGGACGCGATTAGAGGCCGTTTTTAGCCGTTTTCCTGGTACTTGGGGTATAGGTATAGGACGGGTCACGATCTCGATTTATTAGGGTAAACCCTTAAGGGTTTATCCCTATTGAGTTACCAGGTAAAAGGCCGATAATAACTATATGGCAGGCAATAACGCAGGCCATTACTTGAGAGGAATTATCATCATGACAAAAAAGTACATTGCACAATTTAAAACCGGCGACCTGGTAAGAGCGCATGGCGGCATTTTCCGGGTCGCAGCAGACGCTAGAGAGAGCCAATCTCACCGGCCTACATATTGGCAGAGCGGCAGCGGCCATATTGAATTACCAGGCGCCTGCCCGGTCGCGTACGCGCCGGCCGTATGCATTGAAGGCGAGATCCCCGGGTATTTTAAACCCGGCAGCACTTGGGATTTCCAGGGCAATTTTTTAGCCGGCCAATATACCATTATTGATTAATACCAGGCGGCCGCCAGGCCGCCGCTTAACTATTGAGAGGAATTATCATCATGACATATAAACTAAATATAAAGCGCGATTTAGAGATCACGCCAATAACAGACGGCGAGGAATATTTTTTATGGCTGCCTTGGGGTTATCGATTTTCTGATGACCTGGTACATTGTCGCGGGTTTGATACTATGGCCGAAGTGAAAGCGGCAGCGCGGCGCGATGTAATCGAATGCGACTGCCAGGAATGCGCAGAACATGAGCGCGGCACTAAAGTTTAGTAAACCAGGCGGCAGCATACTAAGGGTTTGCCCTAGTATGCTGCCTGGCTGTAATGTATTAAATTAAAACCCTGGCAGCAATTAAGCGGCCAATACTTGAGAGGAATTATCATCATGACTATTAAACTAAGTAAAACAAGCAAATTAGACGGCATTATGTCCTGGTCTCTTCAGGCCTTGGATACTTGTCCAGGCAGCAAGGCCAAGGACGGCGGCCTAGTGGACGCGTGTCGCGGCTGCTATGCCACAACTGGGAATTATCGTTTTAAGAATGTCAAAGCGCCGCGCGAATTCAATCGCGAAGACTGGCAGCGTCCTGACTGGGTAGAAGACATGGTGTCCGCGCTTGACTCTTCGCGATATTTTCGCTGGTTTGATAGCGGCGACATGTACGCGCTCGAATTGGCCGAGAAAATTCGTAAAGTAATGCTATTGACACCATGGTGTAATCATTGGCTGCCTACGCGCATGCATAAATTCGCTAAATTTGCGCCAGTCATTGCTAGCATGGAAATATTGCCGAATGTTGTAGTGCGCCGCTCTTCGGATAGCGTCAACGGCGGCACAATTGCCGGCGCGACATCCTCCACAATCATAAGCGGCCAGGATCAATTACCGGCCGGCGCGACATTGTGCCGCGCTTATGAGCATGGCGGCACTTGTAACGGCTGCCGCGCATGTTATGACAAGGCCGCGCCAGTTATCGCCTATATGGCGCATGGTAAAAGCATGGCCAAGGTAATTCGTATTATGGAGGCGGCATAATGTTTATTGTCTTTTATCGTTATCGCGGCGAAGAGTATAACGCAACATTTAACACCATCCGGAAGGCGAAGCAATTCGCCAGGATTACCGGCGGCACAATTGAGAGCCGCTTAACTAGTCATATTTGGGGGGTTTAACTATGTCGACATTGCACAAGGTCGCGACCATAGAATTAAATAGCAAGCGGCCGCCGTCCCATGCGCTCATTATGCGCATGGCAGGGGTTTACCTGGCGGCAGGCCATAAAGCCATAGATCTACAATGGCGCGGCCAGGCTATAGAATTAACTTATCATGAGGCGCGGCGCGCCTGGTATGGCCTTGGATCCATAAACCAAGAGAGCGGCGGCAGGATAGCGCGCGAGTTAAATGAGATCCGGCAATTTGTATTAGATCACTTTCAGATTGTAACTATAGGGGCTAAAAATGCTTAATATTCTAATCTCATATATTACTAATCTATTAGGGTTTATTCTAATGTATTTTTTGTTTACGGCCTTTATATTGGCATTGTTTGATTGTTTATAAAAGGGGGTATTATGTACTATTGCAACGGATATAAATTCCAGGACTACAACGAGGCGCGCCGGTATGCTGATTTTCTTTTAAATCATGCCGGCGTATATCGCGCTATTTTTACCCGCGCTGAGATTGAGGCGCATAATTTGGAGGTTTTATCATGATTAGATCTATACAAGCCATAGCAGCACAAGCGCGCCGGGAGAATGATATTAACGGCCTGCCATGCGGCGATTATGTTTATAAGGACATATGCGAAGATCAGGCAAAGTATAGGGCAATTGAAGCAATGCCGAGCGCCGAGCAGATAGCGCAGCGCCAGGCAGCCAAGGAAGCAGAAAAAGCCGCTCGCATGCTGGCAGCCAAGACATTGACACCAGCAGAATTAGATCTTGCGATTAAAGTAATTGAAGCAGCGCGCCAAGATTCATTATGGAATACTAATAATGACATCCACTGGGAGCTTATCCCGATTTTATCTAAACTAAGGAGAATGTTAAATGATTAATAATCCAATTATTACAATTGAGCGCACCGGCGGCGATGTAACGCCGTATAAAGTGCAATTTACTATCGAACAATTAGAGCTAATATATGACGCGCTAAACGATTACCCACAATGGAATGGCGACGAAGACGACAATCCGACTTCCGTCATTATGAATAAACTTTACAATTTATTGGAGTATTAAAATGACTGATTTAAAGCCATTAATTGACGCAACAATCAAGGCGCGTTATGTGCCGGAATACCAGGCGGGTATATCAGACGCAGAAGCTTTAGGCGCCATGATATCGACCTATTTTAGATGGGACGGTATTCAGATATTGAATGCTTTTCAGTTCGCGCTAGAAGACGCTAATTTTCATAGTATTAATGAGCAAATCAACACTATCAGGGAAAAGGAAGATTTATTATGATTACATTAAACGACATCAATACAATTGAATGCGACGAAGAGGCGAGCATAGAAGAGTATTATCTCGCCATTCAAAAAACCATTAATTTCGGCTTATGGAGTATGCAGGGCTCTTATGGTCGAGCTATGATGGACGCAATTAGCGCCGGTTTATGTATGCTAGGACGAGACCAGGCGCGCGATTATTACGGCAATACTATTCCGTCTCGCGATGATGTAAAACCAGGAACTAAAGGCAGCTATCAATTTGTAGTAGATGAGCGCGGCCTGGAATGGGCCGATTTTATGCTGGAGGTATGATGAGCTATTCTAAAAGAGTCATTAGTAAAACTTCACCATGCGAAGAATGCCAGCATAAATATAAATGCGAAGAGAATCGCCTGGCCTGCAGTCAGTTCAGGTATTTTGTTAATACCGGCGCAATATCAGAGGCAATTAGTCGTATGCCAACACGAAAGATTTATGTAGACATTTTTTATACTGAACCTCAAATGCACAGAAAGGAAACAATATGCGAGTAGGCACAATTTATTACAATGAAAATACAGATACAACAAAAATAAAATGGGCTGATCCATTTGTTGTATCGCGTAGAATTACTAAACTTGATATCTTAAAAGATGCTCAAGGCATTACCTGGACAGCATATGATTATGTGCACGAGCACCATGCCGGCAAAGATAACGGCGATGGGTATATTCCTGAAATAATTGGAGGCTAATGATGAAACCATGGAAAAATCAAAAAGCAGAGCAACCTCTTGACGCATTCATTGAAGATGAATACAGCGATGATGAAATGCAATATATGGCCTATATGGACGACATGAAAGAAAATCGAATTGATGATGACGACTATAGAGTGGAGAAGATGAAATGATTAAAGACCACGCAATTGAATTTAAAAATGTATATACCATGCTGCTATGGCTGCAGGAAAACAATATAGAGCAATTACCAGTAACATTAGTACTACACCTAGGAGAAAAGAAATGTATACATTAGACATAGAAGATTTATTGATTGTATTGCGCGCATTATATTGGTATGACGACAAATTGAGTAATACGGAGCGGGATATAGGTCGGGACATCTATGAACGCGACAAAGTAATGAATTTGCGCACTCAATTAGGCAATTTACTTAAAGCAGAGGCAAAAATTTAATGCAAATTAAATACGATGATTTTGGCCAGGTAGTATGGCAAGAACCGGCCAAGATAAAACGAAAGCCGCAAAAAATACAATTTATGGAAACATACAAACTACTTGGAAAGGCTTTATTTTAATGAATTTAATAGGTGGATTTTTATTTTTACCCGTTTTGCTAGTAGTAAATGTAGTTAAATGCTTATGGTGGATTGTATCTAATGCTTGGTGGGCTGTGTTAATTTTATGTATATATGCATTATACAAACATTATGCACCAAAATAGGGCATAAATTTCGCCATGTGGTATAATAGGGGTTCATGCACAAAAATGAACCCCTATGAACGAAAACGACATTCTTAGTAACTACCTACAATCCTTGTATGGTATAGAACCCTTATCTATTGACGAAGAGCATGATCTCGCTAAGCGCATACAAGCAGGCGATGACGATGCCCTAGACAAGTTAATAATCCACAACCTTAGATTTGTAGTGTATATAGTGCGGCAGATGACCGCCTGGAACCATGGTAAGGTGCCAGTCGAGGACATGATTGGTATGGGTAATGAAGCCCTATTGATGGCGGGCAGACGATGGAAACCAAAGAACAGGGCTAAATTTGCGACCTATGCTAAATCCTTTATAGAAAAGGGAGTGCGTAGGGAGCTAGACAATACCGCCAATATCATTCGACTACCCGTCAATATTATGGAGCTAGTTAAACGAATGAACTACAACCATAGGGCATTATCCCAAATACTAGGGCGCAACCCTAAACCACAAGAGCTGGCCAAGATCATGGGTATATCGGTATCTAAGCTAAGCCAAATACAGGGTTATGTATTAAGAGAACCCGTATCAATAGACAATTTAAATCAAGAAAAGTTGGAGGAGAACGATGATTAAATTAAATTACGAGCAGCAAAAGGCGTATGACCGGTTTATTAGAGCCAGGAACAGGGTGTATGGTCGAAAAGGTAAATGGGTGCGAGCAGCAGACTATACCTCCACAGTAGATATAGTTGGTTTAAACCATCCCCTTTTTGAATTGAATGAAGAATACCAAGAGTATAAAGACGCGTTTAAACAATGGCTGGCAGTTGAACCCACTTTCAGGCACGAAGAAAGGATGCGCGCTAGTCGTGGGGATTACGGCACGATGGATAGTTGGGATGATAAACCAAGCAAAATCAAGGAGTTATGATGAAAGTAGTATTAACTGACATATTCGATAAGGATGGAAACCTATTAAAAATTGATGTCCACGACTTAGAAGGGCAATTCGTCATCCAAATTGTATGGGATGAGAACGATGAGCAAACCAGTGAAAACCGCAAAGAATTTCGCAAGTGGGCAAATCGCCAGCTAAAACAGCGTGATTACGATCCTCAATAATCCTCTTAATAGGCTTAATTTTTTTGAAAATCAAAATTTTAGAAATTTTTGTACTAGTAGTACTAGTAGTACCCCTTACTTCACTTCTTTTTATATTTTTTAATTAATAAAAATAAAAATAAAGAAAGAAGTAGATAAGGGGGTACAAGTGGTACTACTGGTACAAATGATAACTTTTGGTTATAAAACGTCAATTCTATATAACTAAAGTGTATAAAACACTTTGCATTAGTATGTGGTAAGATGTCGGAAAAGGAGAGAATATGAAACCGACCAGTTTGCCAGTCAATTTCAATGCAATACCGATGGAACTCAAAAGAATACCACGTTGGGTTCTTTGGCGCTATGTAGAGGTGGGTGAAGAGGGCAATAAGAGATGGTCTAAACTACCAACTCAGGCTAATGGTTTATCAGCTTCTTCAACCAATTCAGAGACTTGGGCGGACTTTCTCGCTGTCCAACATGCCTACGAAGACAATCCAGACCGTTTTGCCGGCGTGGGATTCGTCTTTTCCGATGAAGATAGCCTCATTGGTATCGATCTAGACGACTGTTTTGATTCCGCCACACAGAGTTTCACAAATGCTGCAATGCAGCAATTAGCAGAATCCATTCAAGGTTATATGGAAATCAGTCCTAGTGGCACAGGGGTGAAGATATTTACCCGCGCTCACTTAAATGCAGCCCACGTTGACCATTCCATCGGGCTGGAGATTTACCCACAGGGGCGGTACTTTACCGTCACAGGGCAGCATCTCTCCGGTGCACTGCCCACTGAGGAGCAGGATATTTCCCTGATTGTGCCACAAAGGGCGGCGCACATTTCAGGTGATGCGTTTGAGGATTACGCCCCACCCGTCCAAGATTATGACTTAGCCAGGGTGGAGACTGAGCTACTGTCTAAGCTTGACCCGGACACAGGTTACTCAGACTGGATGGCAGTAGGGTTTGCGTTGCACCATCAGTTCAGAGGCGATCCGGAGGCATGCGATCTGTGGGATCGGTGGTCTTACAACGACGGTAACTCGACAGGCTACCAGTCTAGCGGTCAGAACTCATGCTATTCCAAGTGGGCGACGTTTAGGAAAGAGTCGGGGTGCACACTGCGCTCCCTTATCTTTAAGGTAAACCAAAAGGAAAAGCAGCAAGCCTTGGCTAAAGGCGAGATTATTTTAGACCAAGGCTCGATGAACCATGCTCGCACATTTTTAGACAGTCATTACGCTAGTGAAGAAGGTTACACGCTGGTGCATTACGCAGAAGACTTTTACATTCATGTCAGGACGCACTATGAAGTTATTGAAGAAGCCACAATACGATCTAAGCTATACACTTTTCTTGATAAATGCAAAAAGACGGGCAGAAAGGGTGCGCTCGAAATGTTTAACCCTTCTCCAGCATCCGTCTCTGCCGCACTTGACGCTGTCAAATCAATTACGCATTTGCAAAATCATGCAAACACAAAACCACCTATATGGTTGGATCTTTACGCAGCCAACAAACCGGATGCGGCTGATCTTATTTCTTTAAAGAACGGTATTTTCCATCTTAAAGATTATGTGATGCTGCCGCACAGCTTAGGGTTCTTCACACAGAACTCTTTGCCGTTTGTATATGACCAAGAGGCTAAGTGCCCACAGTGGTTAGCATTTATGCAATCGATTTGGGGTGATGATCAGCAGTCAATCGATACGCTGCAAGAGATGTTTGGTTACATTTTGTCGGGTGATACTCGCCAGCAAAAGTTCTTTAACATTATTGGACCCCGCCGTAGTGGCAAGGGAACGATTAACAAGATACTAGTATCGCTGCTAGGTCAGCACAATACGGTCGCACCACAATTGGAGGAACTCTGTGATACTTTTGGCTTACAGCCTTGGCTGGGTAAACTATTGGCTTCTTTTACAGACGCACGAGCTCCTGAACGCAATCGGGGCGCTGTTGTGTCTCAGCTTCTTCGTATTGTGGGTGGGGATACCGTCACAGTCAACAGAAAGAATAAAGAGAGCTGGAATGGTTATCTGCCTACTCGTATCGTTATTTATTCTAATGAAGTTCTTCAATTAACTGAGAACTCTAATGCGTTAACAGGACGCATGATTGTGTTAAAAATGACTAAATCATTCTTTGACCATGAAGATACAGAGCTATCATTTAAATTGGAGAAAGAGTTAGCTGGTATTTTTAACTGGGCAATGGAAGGATTAAAGCGCAGACTGGCACGTGGCGGTCACTTTGTACAGCCGGAGACCGGTAGAAGTTTGTTGGAGTTGATGGCTGAACTGGGCAACCCAATTGGCTCATTCGTAGAAGATGCTTTGGAGTTTGATGCGCTGGGCACAGTATCTAAAGACGATGTGTTTACTTGTTACAAACGCTGGGCGCTGGCTAAGTCATTACCGCCAGGTACAGAGTTAGCATTTAAACGTCGCTTCTTAGCTGCCACCCAAGAGCATCGAATAGATGTTGATGTTGATAGAACTAACGGCAATAGGATACATATTTATCGTGGCATTAAGTTAAATCCTAAAGCACAGAAGTACGTAGATAGTGTAGAATCATTTAATGAGGAGGTGTTTTAATATGAATGTAATCACCGTAAAGCAGTATTTAGAAATTTTTAAGTTCTCAAACGTTGAGAATTTAAAACACATGAAGCGAGTGTTGTTTATGTCACATGGAACCGAAGATTTAAAAAACCGTTATGAAGCAATAAAAATTGCATTGGGGGAAGAATGAACGATAGAGACTATTTTGCAGCCACCATTATGAGCGGTATCTGCGCTGGTGACTGGAAGCTAAACATTGAAGAGGGCAGCACTTGGGACGAGATAGCAGCCAAGCGTTGCTACGAGATTGCCGATGCGATGATCAAACACCGTGACATTACCGAAGTCACCGAGGCCGACTTTGTACGCAACGCCAAGCTAAGAGACATTGCAGGTGAAGAATGAACGCAAATGAACTAGCTAACTTATTAGAAGTAGATAGTTGGTACAAGCTGGTAACTAGGGAAGAAATAGCCACCATGCTACGCCAGCAACAAGCTGAAATAGAGGCGTTGAAACGTCATCGTGATAGATTGGAAACGCTGGCGGAAAAGATGTTACAAGGAAGCGGAGAAATAGAATGACCACCTTCACCACACAAGACCGGCAAGATGCTCAACGCACCCCGTTGACCGACGAGCAAATACACGATATTTGGAAAAGTTTATGGGAAGGCGGCAATATTGGACACATAGCTTACACATACGCCCGCGCCATCGAACGCGCCCACGGAATAGGAGAATAGGATGATTTACTTTTTAACTTATTTTTTATTAGACCACTTTGACGCACCATCAATTTACTTTACTTTGTTTTGGTGCATCATTGTCGGTGAAGCGTTGTTTGCAATTGCTGCCGGATTTTTACAGGCAATCAACAAATGAGCTTCACCATCTACCAACACGACGGGCTCAAAGTTATCCAGTGGTTCGCCACAGTTGACAGCCTGATTGCCAGCATGCTGGCCAACCCTAACGACGCATACCACCGCAATGACTGAGATCGCTTTATCATTCTTCATCGGCTTTTTGGTTGGCTTGGTCATGCGCCCAAAAGATAAAGACATGTTAGACGATGTGCTAGAGCGCAACGAGAAATACCGCAAGTACGAAGAAGAGATTAAATATTACAAAGACTTGTGCAAATGGCACGTAGAAAGGAAACAAAAATGAAACGAGTATTAGTTACTGGAGGTGCTGGCTTTATTGCCCACCATGTTATTCAAACCATCCTAAACCAAACAGACTGGAACATTGTTTGTCTTGATCGTTTAGATTTTTCAGGCAACCTAAACCGCCTAGCAGATATGATGGCGGACTTCTCACCTGATACCAAGAAACGAGTAGAGATTGTTTACCATGACCTACGTGCTGAACTCAATCCTATGATTATGGAAATGGTTGGCGATGTGCAATACATCCTCCATCTAGCCGCTGGCTCGCATGTTGATCGCTCGATTGAATACCCGATGGAGTTTGTGCAAGACAACGTTATTGGCACAGTGCATCTTTTACAATTTGCTAGAACGTTGAAAAACCTTGAGCGCTTTGTTTACTTCTCAACCGATGAAGTATTTGGGCCAGCCCCCGTTGGTGTCAACTACAAAGAGCGTGACCGTTACAACTCTACTAATCCTTACTCAGCCTCCAAGGCGGCTGCTGAAGAGCTGTGTGTGGCGTTTGAGAATACTTACAAGCTACCAATTTATATCACGCACACAATGAATGTGTTTGGCGAACGTCAGCATCCTGAGAAGTACATACCAATGGTAATCAAAAAAGCACGTGATGGTGAAGTTGTGCACATCCATTCAGACAGCACCAAAACCATTCCAGGTTCACGCCACTACATCCACGCTAAAGATGTGGCTGATGGCTTGATGTTTATCCTTAGCCTTGATCCTGCTAGAGTTAGTGAAAAAGATTACGGTGGCGCTAAATGTCCTAAGTTTAATTTGGTAGGACCAGAGGAGATTGATAACTTAGAGCTGGCTCGCTTAATTGCAAAAGCCCAAGACAAAGAACTGGTATACAAACTGATTGATTTTCACTCATCTCGTCCAGGACATGACTTGCGTTATGCCTTATCAGGCGAATACCTTAAATCACTTGGATGGGAACCTAAGATCAATTTGACAGATCGCATTAAAGAAGTGGTGCAGTGGACATTACAAAACGACAGATGGTTAATCAAATGACAAAGAAAAAGACTGTAGAGTTTGAAGAAGGCTGGGCGGATGAATTATTGGCAGATGGTACAATCACACAAGAAGAAGTTGATGCTCTGGAAAGAATTATTACTGAGTTTGTGGAAGACGGCACCATCCTTGAAGATCACAAAGAGACAAAACACTAATGGAAAATAAACTACCGTATTACATTGCCGACACCGGACACTTTGGTATCAAGATCAAAGTGTGCTTTTCAGAATCGGCGTTTCATCAGGCTGTTAAAGATTCTAAAATAACAACCAAGCATCATGCTTTGGACATGGGTATTGCAGAGTCACACTACATCCAACAAGAGGGCACACCGTTTGCCATGTTGGGCATCGTGTTTAACTACGAAGAGATGGATAAGTTAGATTCATTAGAGCGTATGGGAATTATTTACCATGAAGTATCACATACCACCACTCATGTATTTGAGTATATCGGTGAAGATGATGCTAAGATTGGTGATGAGTCTCGTTCTTATTTAGGCGAACATATTTTTAAACAAGTGTTTAGCATCTACGCAACGGAGGAAGACAAGCGTGAACGTGCTGGAAAAAGAGATAGAAAAACATCTGACGAAGAAAGTGAAGCAGTCATCGGGGCTTTGTTTCAAATGGCTCAGCAGCGTGACGGGAGTGCCGGATCGGATAGTATTCCTAAACCAAAAGGTACACCTCGTAGAACTAAAGACAGCAACGGGAAAGCTAAGCCCAAGACAGACGCTAGTGTTTGACGAACTGGGCGAAGCTGGTTTTCCTGTACATATATTAAGATCAAAAGAAGACATTGAGGATTTTGTAAATGGCGCTATCAAATAAAATTCTTGTTAGGCAGCAAAATTATAGGAAAACTAAAAAAGGACATTTAGTAAATTTTTTAGGACATGCAAAATCAAGAGCTAAAATTCAAAATCTTCCCTGTGATTTGACATTAGAATACCTGGAATCGATTGCTAATGATGAATGTCCAGTTTTTAACACGCCATTTGTTTGGGGACAAAGTAATGGCAAACACCCGTACAGGCCTTCTTTAGATAGAGTTGTACCAGATTTAGGTTATGTAAAAGGCAACGTTGTTTTTATTTCTTTAAAAGCCAATACAATTAAACAAGACATTACCGAAAAAGAGTTGTATGCAGTAGCAGATTGGCTGCATGATAAACGGAAAGAAGTTTTAGAAAATGTTAAACCGAAACCAGTTGCACCCTTACCAGATGAAGATAATTGGGAAGGCGAAATGCATCCCCAACATCGGACTATTTCTACCACCGGGACTGGGAAAGACAGCAACAACGCTGACCATCATAGCGGAGCAATTTACAGGCAAAACGTTAATCATAGCCCCGAAACGAGTAGCGGAGACAGTATGGGATACGGAAATACAGAAGTGGGAACATCTGAAACACTTGAAAGTGTCCAAGATAATTGGGAACTCCACCCAACGTATGGCTGGATTGAACGCAAAGGCTGATGTTTATTTGGTTAACTTGGAAAATGTATCGTGGTTATTTGAAGTCCAACCCAAACCAATGTTTACCAACCTGGTTATAGATGAGTCTAGCCGTTTTAAGGATCCAAGCACCAAACGTTTTAAGGCCCTTAAAAAGCATTTAAAAGGCTTCCAGAGGCGTTTAATTCTTACAGGCACACCCACCCCTCAAGGCATGGCCGATCTCTGGTCACAGGTCGGTATATTGGATTTAGGAGAGCGTTTAGAGACAAGCCTTACCCGGTTCAGGGATAAGTATATGTCTCCGGACCAAATGAACCGACACACAAAGGTTATTTACAGTTGGAAATTAAAAGAAAATGCAGATCAGATTATTAAAGATAAGATTGAAGATATTTGTTTTAGTCTTAAAGCTGAGGATTATTTACAGCTTCCACCGCTTACAACGCTTTATCACCAGGTTGAGATAGACAAAAATGCAAGGAGTCAGTATGAGCAACTTAGAAAAGACATGGTCGTTGACATCAAAAAAGAAAAAATCACAGCTCCAACAGCAGCAGCATTGGCGAACAAGCTGCTCCAGTTCACATCGGGAGCGGTCTATAACGAAGAAGGAGAGTCTCAAGAAATACACCGCGCTAAATTGGAACGGCTTGAGTCGATCATGGAAGAATCTTCAAGTCCCACGCTTGTCTTCTATCATTTCAAGCATTCACTCCAACGAATACGTCTTCAGTTCCCAGAGGCGGTGGTGCTGGACGATGACAACATTGAGGCGTGGCGTCGTGGCGAGATTCGTATGCTCCTTGCCCACCCGCAGAGTGGTGGTATCGGGCTTAATCTGCAGTGCAACGTTGGAGAGACAGCACAAACGGTCTGGTTCGATTTACCATGGAGCTCAGAGAACTACATCCAGGCAAATGCTCGGATCTACCGCCAAGGGCAAGAAAAACCGGTTATTATACACCATCTAACAGTGACTAATAGTATCGACGAGCACGTAGTAAAAGTATTAGAAGGCAAAATTAATTTACAAGAAGCACTTTTAGATTCATTGGTTCTATGACAACACACAAAGTAAAAGCAGTAGCCCCGCGTCTTTCAGATGAAGACCTTGACCCAATTGAGCAAGACGAGCAAGAAAGTATTGCGTCTTCGCTAATCAACGAAGGCTGGCTGCCGTGGGATGCAGAAGACGTTAAAGATATTAAACGTTTGATAGCGGAAAAAATGCCAGCAAAACAGCGCTATGTTTTAGAAGCTTTTTTGCAAGGTTTGAGTTATAATGATATAGGTGTGAGCGAAAAACATTGGCGCTACCATTTTAACAATGGGCTTGAATTTATTAAACAGGAACTTAAGGTATGACAACATTTATTGTAGAGCATTTACATAACGGCCACCCAATGTTTGACAGCGTTACCGGTGTAGAAGATATTGATTTAACAATGTTTAAAGACATACAAACATTGTGGGTGTGCGACACGAAAGAAGAAATTGAAGCAGTAGAAAGCGAATTAAGGAAAAAACATGCACGACGTAGTTAATAATCCTAAACATTATACGAGCCATCCCTCCGGCATTGATTGCATTCAGATTACTGAGCACATGGGCTTTAATCTTGGCAACGCTATTAAGTATGTGTGGCGTTCTGATTTAAAGAACGATGCCATTGAAGATTTAAATAAAGCCATTTGGTACATCCAAAGAGAAATTGAACGCCGTAAAAAACAGGAACTTGATTCTTACTTAGAGGAGTGCGGAAAATGATGATTAAAATTGATTATGAGTGCGCGGATAGAATTGTCAGCGCAACAATTATTCAAAGTTATATTTCTTTACAGGCCGATTTAAAAAAAGCAAAGAAGAACCCTGGCTCTTTTCACGAAGACGACGTTGCGGTTTGGGAAAGATTAATACCTGCTTTGGAAGAGGTTGGTAGATGGTTTACTTATGATTTTGATGGTGAAGTTAAGAAAGCGAAAAAAGGTAAAAAATGAATACAAGAATTGATTTAGAACAAGCCATTATGGTGGCATGGCAAACTGCTGATGATATTGAGTTGTTGTACAAGCATCATGGCGACCACCCAAAACCAATGACAGAAGATGAAGTTGGTAACGCATTATGGGGCATCAAAATGCTTCATGATATGCGAATGGAGGCTTTGATGGATACGTATTCCCGTAAATTTGAACTGGATCAGTATTGCACAGACCCGGACAAACTAGCGGCAAGAGAAGCATTTTTTGGTATTTCAAAAACAACTAAAAAGAAAGAAAAGAAATGAACGTAGGAGATTTTGTAGTTACAGTTGAACTGACGGTAGAGCAAGTCGATGAGTTAATTAATATGCTCAACCAACCGCTTGGTGTACCAACAGTAGTGTGGGCAAAATACATTGACATTTTTCAACGTCAAGTACGTCCCCAAGTTGATCACGTAAAGACTAACATTGAAACAGTCAAATCCGCCACGGAGAAAATGAATGAGCGATAATTTTTTAAAAAACCTATTGAAATACAAAGGCTTTAGCAACGACGTTAACAAGGCTATTGAAGAAAACGTACGGCGCGATACCCAGGAAAAGGAAATGTTAGACCGAGAAAAAGCCCTTGGCTTGACCCTTCAAATGGTCAATGAAATGCTACCATCCCTCAAAAAAGCCATCCAAGCTGAGGAAAGACGTGCCCAAAAGCCCACAAAAACAATTATCGTTCCGGACGATAAATAAGGGCGGATTTCTCTTGTTTTTTGCATTAGTAGTAATAGGGAGTACAACTCGTCGTGAGACGCTTGGAAACCGACTTTACACACACTACACACAGGAGAATTAATATGGTATCCCCATTTGAACTACGCTTTTCTATTTTTAACACTGCCAAAGATCTGATGATCAAGCAACACGAAGCCAACTTGGCAGCGTGGGAAGTGGTAAACAAGACAACCAAAGAGGCTGCTGAATTAGCACCGGCCTTTCCAACAACTGAAGAAATCATTGACAAAGCTATTGAAATCAATACCTTTATCAGCGGCACTTACACAAAAGAACTAACAAACGTGGCTAAGAAATTGGCTGGCGTTTCAGTAATATTCTAAGGAAACATTATGGCAACTAAACCCGGTTTGTACGCAAACATTCACGCTAAACAGGAACGCATCAAAGCCGGCTCTGGTGAGAAGATGCGCAAGCCGGGCGCCAAAGGTGCTCCTACAGCCAAATCATTTAAAGAGTCCGCCAAAACAGCAAAAACAAAATGAAAGATTTTAAAACCCTTCCTAAAATGAAAACTGGTGGCAGGGTAAAGAAAATGTCTAATGGTGGCAGTTTGTCTTCCATAAGTGGATTTTCTAATTTAGTTGGAAGACCTACAGGTCAATTTTCAGAAGCAGGAAAACCTTTATTTAGAACTGCAAATGATGAACTTGTATCAGAAAAATCTGTCACACTTCCTTACAAAGGAAAATATGTAAATACACCCAGCATTATTAAAGGGGTGCAACGAAGTGATGATGAAATTATGAGCGGTTTAGAAAAAGGTAGAATTAAGCCTACAAGCACACATGATACAATTGAAGATGCGGTAGAAGCTGCAAAAGCAAGAAGTTCAGGATTAATAAAAAAGAAACGCGGCGGGAAAGTTAAAAAATAATGGCAACCAAAAAGAACCCATCCCTATCTATTGGTCGTGGCGAGAAGCTACCAGCCTCTCAGGGCGCCGGCTTAACCGCCAAGGGTCGTGCTAAATATAATGCGGCCACTGGCTCGCATTTAAAAGCACCACAACCCGAAGGCGGTGCTCGTAAAAACTCATTTTGCGCTCGTATGTCTGGTGTAAAAGGCCCCATGAAAGATGAAAATGGTAAACCAACACGCAAGGCAGCAGCACTAAAAAGGTGGAAGTGTGGCAGCTAAACAAAAGAAAACCTTTACCCCGGAAATGGCTGAAACCATTTTGAACCTGGGTAGGCAAGGTGCGTCCCAAAAATCCATGTATTCTGCCATCAACATCAGCAAGGCTACAGCGGCTAAGTGGAAGCAAGAAGACCCTTTCTTTGCCGAAACCATGGATATGGCTACAACCTATGGCCAGTCCTATTGGGAAATGATGATGCTTGCCAACGTAGAAAACAAAGCATTTAACTCCCGTATTGCTGAAATAGCCCTCCGAGGCCAGTATCCCGATGACTACAAAGACAGCCGGGAAATTAAAGCAAACATCAAACAAGAAGTAACAGTAGATTTCAATAAAGAAGTAGCAGAACTGATTTCCGCCCTTAAAGCGTAAATTTATATTTTACTAAAAAAGGGGCTTGACTTAGCCCCTTTTTTGCATTAGTATGTATAGATCTAAAACGTTGAAAAAGGCTAAAAATGACTGCACACGCACTTCTAAGCGCTTCAGGCTCTAAACGGTGGCTTACCTGCACACCCAGCGCCAGACTAGAAGCAACACTCCCCGAGCAAAAAAGACAACCCGGAGCCTTTGATTTTTCACAAGAAGGCACGACAGCTCATTCATTGGCGGAGATTAAATTACGGCAGTATTTTGGTCAGATTGAAAGCGAAGACTATGAAAAAGAATATACAGAGATTAAATCAACACCCTATTACAATGACGACTTCGAGGCTAACGTCGATAATTACGTTCTATATGTTCGCAGCCAAATCGGCGAAGGCAATACCCCGTTATTTGAACAGCGCGTGGACTTCTCTGATTGGGTACCTGACGGCTTTGGTACAGCCGATGTGGTTATACTTTCTAAGCACTCCATTCGTGTCATCGACCTCAAGTTCGGAAGAGGCGTTCCGGTCAATGCGCAAGACAACACGCAACTACGACTTTACGCACTTGGAGCCTACGCCAAGTTCAAAGAAGAGTGGCCGGACATCAAAGAAGTCAGTTACACGATCCACCAGCCTCGCCTTGATAGCATCTCTACCGACGGCACAACGATCATCAAACTCGTCGACTGGGCAAACTACTTCGTCAAACCCAAAGCCAAAAAAGCGTGGGCCGGCGCAGGCGAGTTCCTTCCAGGCGAACACTGCCAGTTCTGCAAAGCCAAAGCGCAGTGCAGGGCGCGGTCGGACTTCAACACAGAGCTAACTCGCTTAGAGTTTAGAGACCCACCGTTACTAGATGAAGATGAAATTAGTCTAGTACTTTCCAAAGCTCAAGACTTACGCACTTGGGTTAACGATGTGGAAGAACACGCAGTAAATCGTGCAGTAGATTCCAACATTATTCCGCCAGGATTTAAGCTAACAACTTCGATAACACACCGTAGGTATGTAGATCAAGCTTTAGCAGCAACAGTCTTGGAAGATAAAGGTTTGGACAAAGAAGTTATTTGGGAGAAACCTAAACTAAAAACCATAGCAGCAATTAAAAAATTAGTTCCTAAATCACCTATAGAAGCATGGTTGGGCGATCTTATAGCGCGCCCAGAAGGCCAGCCAAAATTAGTTCGCGTTAAGGATGATTTAAAGGAGGATTTTAAATGAGCACATGGTTAATTGCAGCAATGGGCGTAGTATATTTTATAGTAGCTATTGATCAATTTTTTAAAGGGGGAACGGGTACAGGAATTATGTTCCTTGGCTATGCTCTCGGTAACGTAGGACTCGTACTTGTAGCTAAATGAAGGTACAATACTGGGATTCAGATTTTGAAGTGCCCGATATATTAATTGACAAATTTGTAAAAGATTTTGATGGACTTCCTGGTAGTGGGCAACGTTCATCTGTGTTAGACTTAAGAGAATCAATTGAAGAAGTTTTAGATTTCATTTCAGAAGAACCAGAAATGTTACATGAAACAGTTTATTTAAATGATTTTATAAAAGCACTTGCAATACGACAAGCTTTGCAGTATCATGGAGTCTTGTATGATGCGTAGTAAGGGTTGCCGAGCTGGCCCCTATTGAAGTCCAGTTCAATAAAACGTTAAAAAGGTAAAAATCATGGCAGCAAGTTCAACAAAAGTTAAATTCGTAACAAATAAAGTTCGCTTTTCATTTGTCCACGTATTTGAGCCAGCTTTAAATCTTAGTGGCAAATTGAAATACTCAGTATCTATTTTGATTCCTAAGACAGATAAAGCCGGTATCGCAGCATTCAATAAAGCTTTAGAAGATTGCAAGAAAGCTAACATGGGCTATTTCGGTGGCGCTATTCCTAAGAATCTAAAGGGTGGCTTACGTGATGGCGACGTAGAAAAAGATGATCCAGTATATGCTGGCAACTATTTCTTCAATGCTAGTTCTGATTTGAAGCCAGGTATTTTTGACGAGAACTCACAAGAGATCATTGATCCTAGCGAGTTCTACAGCGGTTGCTATGGTCGTGCTTCTGTCACAATGTATCCATACGACGTAAGCGGTTCTAAAGGCATCGGCTATGGTTTAAGTGCAGTAAAGAAAACCGAAGAAGGTGAGAAACTTGGCGGCGCAACAGCTTCCGCAGCAGACTTTGCAGCAGATTTCGCAGTATAAGTAGTTTAGTAGTGCAGTAGTACAAGGGAGTGTCCATAGAAACTATGGCCTCCCTTTTTCATCAACCCAATAATATAGAGAATAATAAATGGATCAGTACCAAGAATACATTGCCGCCAGTAGATATGCCCGATTTGTAGATGAGAAACAACGCAGAGAGACCTGGGCAGAAACAGTAAGCCGTTATGTTGAATATGTTTTTAGTCGTACCCCTGCAATACAAAGCAACACCGAATTAAAAAATGAAATTTTTGATGCTATCCATAACCTAGATTTGATGCCGTCTATGCGCGCCATGATGACGGCAGGAAAGAGTGCTGATCGTGATAACACCTGTGTCTATAATTGCTCGTATCTTCCGATTGATGACCCCAAGAGCTTTGATGAAGCGATGTTCATCTTGTTATGTGGAACTGGTGTTGGGTTCTCCGTTGAGTCAAAATACATTAACCATCTGCCGGAAGTGCCAGAAAACTTATTCGAGTCGGACCACACCATCTCCGTCCACGATTCAAAAGAAGGCTGGGCAAAGTCCCTCCGACTATTACTCGCGCACCTATGGGCCGGCGAGATTCCAAAGTGGGACGTCAGCAACATCCGCCCCGCCGGAGCACGACTCAAAACTTTTGGTGGAAGAGCTTCCGGGCCAGAACCATTAATTGATTTGTTTAACTTTACCGTAGCAATGTTCAAACACGCAAAGGGTCGTAGATTGCATTCATTAGAATGCCACGATCTGATGTGTAAAATTGGTGAAGTGGTGGTAGTGGGTGGCGTTCGTCGCTCAGCTATGATATCATTATCAGATCTAGACGATGAAAGGATTCGACATGCAAAAGCTGGACCATGGTGGGAAACAGCCCCACACAGAGCCCTTGCCAATAACTCAGCAGTCTATAGCACAACTCCTACAGTCGGAAAGTTTATGGAAGAGTGGCTTAGTCTTTATAATTCTCATTCCGGTGAGCGCGGTATTTTTAATCGTGAAGCTGCTCAAAACACAGTGGCTAAATATGGTCATCGTGATCCTAATTTTGAGTTTGGTACCAATCCTTGCTCCGAAATTATTTTGCGCCCCTATCAGTTTTGTAACCTTTCCGAAGTGGTGGTAAGACACAATGACACCAAAGAAACCTTACTGCGTAAAGTGCGGCTTGCCTCCATCCTCGGCACCATCCAAAGTACATTCACCAAATTTCCTTATCTGCGTAAAGTGTGGCAACGTAATACCGAGGAAGAACGATTACTCGGAGTCTCTCTTACCGGAATATACGATAACCCATTACTTACCACACAAGGAGAAAAGTTAAATGACTTACTTACCGAGCTTCGAGAGGAGTCTAGAAGAGCCAACGAGGAGTTTGCAGAGCTGCTTGGAATACCTAAGAGTGCTGCAATTACTTGCGTTAAGCCCAGTGGAACCGTCTCACAACTCGTTGATAGTGCTTCTGGAATCCACCCTAGACACTCTAAGTTCTACATACGAAGAGTTAGAGGAGATAAGAAAGACCCTCTCACCCAATTCTTAATTTCACAAGGAATCCCAAATGAAGCATGTGTTTACAAACCTGATCAAACGGTTGTGTTCAGTTTTCCAATCAAAGCCCCAGACGGCATCACCAGGTCAGACGTTACACCAATATCTCACCTTTCTTTATGGCTCACATACCAACGACACTGGTGTGAACACAAGCCGTCGGTCACCATCTCCGTCGAAGAAAAAGACTGGCCAAGTGTCGGTGCGTGGACGTGGGAAAACTTCAGCGAAATCAGCGGCGTCAGCTACCTCCCGTACGACGGCGGCACATACCGCCAAGCCCCGTACGAAGAGTGCAACCAAGAAGTCTACGAACAGCTCAAAGCCAGCCTCCCCAAAATCAACTGGGAAGACTTTAAAGAAAACACCGACAACGTCGAGGGCGCGCAGCAACTAGCCTGTTCAGCAGGAACGTGCGAGATTTAAATTATTTTTATGGTGGTGGGTTTGGGGGACTTGTATAGTCCCCCTTTTTTATGCTACAATAGACTCATATAGATTCGTCTGGACGCCATTGGAGCATTATGATTTATTCTATCGACTTTGAAACCCGTAGCTTTGCTGATCTGCCAGAAGTAGGCTTAGATAAATACGCAAACTGCCTCTCCACCGAAGTGCTATGTATTGCGTTTGGCACCCAACCTGACAATGTATTAGTAACCTCCCCAAAACCCACAGCCAATTTAGATCTAAATAATCTATTAGCCCATGTGCGTGGTGGTGGCAAGATCCAAGCGTGGAACGCCATGTTTGAGTACGCCATCTGGAACTGTGTCTGTGTGCCTAAGTACGGCTGGCCACCACTAAAGCTAGAGCAGTGTATTGACACCATGGCGATAGCGGCAGCCAATAACGTACCGCAAGCCTTGGGCGATGCTGCCATATTCATGGACGCAAACCAGCAAAAAGACACACGAGGCCGGTACCTAATCCAAAAGCTCTGTAAGCCAAATCGCAAAGGTGTGTTTGAAGACAACTTTGAGCTCATGGCGGAACTGTTTGCCTATTGCGCCCAGGACGTACGCACAGAAATGGCCATAGGAGCCGTTTTAAGGCCCCTATCAGCCTTTGAACAGGAAGTTTGGGAGCTTACTCAGCGCATCAATTTAAGAGGCGTACCAGTCGATTATAACGAGCTCCACAGCGCCGTTTTGGCTGTGGTAAGGGCCCAGGATGCCATAGACAACGAATGCCTTGCCTTGACCGGTTGTAAGCCGTCTGAGAGGGCTAAATTACTGGAGTGGATTAATAAGAAAATCCCCCATGCACCCATGGCGGATTTAACAGCAGAAACCGTGTCAAAAATGCTGCAGTGCAGCATTCACGCGCGCGTAAAAAAAGTGTTGGAGCTAAGACAAGAAGGCAGCCAAACTAGCGTGGCTAAGTACGCTAAGATGATGGAGATTCAAAGAGATGGGAAAATTAGGAATACATTGGTATATCATGGCGCTAGTACTGGCCGTTGGGCGAGTCGTGGTGGGCTCAATTTACAGAATATTGCCCGACCAACCCTTAGCGATGAAGAGATTGAATTGGCGATACCAATGGTCTTTACAGAAGGAGTGGGCACGATGCAACAACTCTCCTCTTTGGTGCGATCCGCCATACGAGCTCCAAGTGGCAAAACCTTCGTTGACGTGGATTTTAGCTCAATTGAAAACCGAGTTGGGGTTTGGCTCGCAGGACAAGCCGACAAGGTGGAGCTCTTTCGGAAAGGCTTGGATGAATACAAAGTCTTCGCTTCAGAAAGCCTCTATCGAGTCCCTTATGATGAAGTCACGAAGGATCAACGCCAGGTCAGCAAATCAGCTGTCCTCGGTGCGATGTTTGGTCAGGGTTCTAAAGGGCTGGTTAAATACGCTGAAGGGATGGGTGTCACGTTAAGTGAGGGAGAAGCCAAAGCTGCAGTAGAAAATTACCGCAATTCGTATGCAAAGGTGAAGTGGCTGTGGGGAGCTTGTGAGACTGCAGCGATTGATGCAGTTCAGAATCCTGGCACTGCGTTTTTTGCAGGCAAGAAGATTCGATTAAAAGTAGCTAGGGGAGCATTGTGGATGCAACTTCCATCAAGCCGTTTGATCTGTTGGCAAAGGCCAGAGCTTGAGCTGCTCACCACACCATGGGGTCAAGAGAAACTTGGCATTACTATCCACTCCCAGAACACGTTCACTCGGCAGTGGAGTAGGAACCAGTTGATCGGTAGTAGTATCTTCCAATCTGCCGTTCAAGGCACGGCTCGCGATTTCTTGGCGTTTGCTATGATAGAGCTCGAGCGAGCTGGCTATGAGGTTATTAACTCCATCCATGACGAGGTGTTACTCCTTGTGGAAGAACAAAGCGCGGAGTCCGCATTGGATGCTGTGATTAAGATCATGACCACACCACCAACGTGGGCTCCCGACTTTCCTCTTGCAGCAGAAGGCTGGGTGGGTAAGCGTTACAGGAAGTGATTACTTAGGAACAGGAAGTCCGCCACCGTATTGTGGATACTCTTCTTGTTCTTTATTTGCACTCTGTCGAACTTGAGCAGCAGTTAAGCCAGCTAAAGGAGCATTAGCTTTTAATGCTTCACCAGCTTGTTTAAACGGAATTGTAACTGTTCCGCTTGGTTTTTTACCAAAAATTGTTTCTAAACTCTTATCAACTATTTCTGGAACTTTAAAATTTGGATTACGAGAAGCAATTGCTTTTTCTTTAAGAAAATTTTGAACCGCTGGGTTGTATAAAAGTCTTGTTCCAGCAATTGTTGCAGCGCTTGGAATTGCAGCTATAGCAGGATCTATACCCATATAAGCCAAACCACCAGGACCGCCCAATAGTGGAGCTAATCCGTATGTATAACCTAAACGTCTAGCGGCGTAATCTTCCGGATTTTTTGCGCCTACAATTTTTTCAAAAGCTTTTTCTTGTTTTCCAACATTAGCTTCAGCTTGTTTTTGCAACGCAGCTTTTTGAGAAGCTAGACTTTGACCCATACCGGTAAACTTATCTTCAAGGGTTTCTTTTTCTTTACCACTAAGCCCTTTAAATGCTCGTGTTTCAGCTTCATGTTTTGCTTCAATTGCTGCTTTATCAGCTAAATACTTTTTATTGGCTTCTACAGCCATTCGTTGTATTTCGTTTTCTCCGCCAGCCAAACGTTTAGTAGATAATTCAGACTTTGCCGCGTTTATTAATTCGCTAGGTTCAATTTGACCTTCTGCTTTAATGCTTTTAACATAAGAAGCAGCTTTTTCCGGAATTTTACTTCTTGAAAATGCAGTGTTAGCAGCTTTAAATAGTTCGCTACCAACTTGATTTTCAATTAAATCCATCCATTTATCTTTTAATTCATAAAGTGCTTTACCGTAACGATGATCTTTTTTCATCAAAGTGTTATAAGCGTCTTCACTTAAATTACTAAGATTACGTTGCCAATTATCTGGGGTCAACCATTTACCTTTAGAAGTATCTGCAATTAAACGTTCAATATCATTTGAAAATTGTTCTGCGTATTCTTTTCCAAGTAATTTTTCATCGTAAGTATTTTTAAGCGAACGTAAATCTTCTTGAATTGGTTTGCTTAATCTTAAAGTTGACATCCCACCCAAAGATTCTTTATAAGCATCTTTAATAAAACCGGTCATCGCATTTGTTGCTGCATGTCCTTTTAACGCCGGGTCAATTGTTTTACCTAAAGGTTCTAAAGCATAATTTATAACAGGAGCTTGAATATCTACTCCAGTGCCTTTATGAGCTTCTAATTCTGCTTTATGGCGAGCAGCCATTTCAAGATCTGCTTTTTCTGTTGCTTTATTTAAAGCCCGTTGCTCAAGAGTTTGTGCTTGTTTTTGTGAAACGTCTAAAACGTTTTGCGCTGTTTTAGCTTGCTCTTTCATTGGTGCTGTTTTACCAGCAACAAGTTCTTCAAATGATTTTATTTTAGATTGAACCTCTGGCTTGACTCCACCAAAAGGAATAACAGTTGCTAAATTTTCTGCAGTTTGAGCTTTGCCACCAAGTAATTGTCCAAAAGAAAGATTCTTTAATATTTCTGCGTCTGTGTACCCTAAATTTTTAAGTTCTTTATAATTTTTTAACACTGGAGCAGCTACGTGTCCTAAACCAGTTGCAACTGCTTGACCACCAAAACCAAGTAAACCACCCAATCCTGCTTGTTCTAAAACGTCATATGTAGAACCTGAAGATCCCGCAGCACCTAAACCCATACCACCTAAAATGGCTTGAGATGCAGGGCTTTCCGCAATACCTTTAGTTACAGCGGCGCCACCCGGAATTGTTTCAACAATCGGAGCTAATTTAGATGCACCTTTTAAAGCAGCGCCACCTAGCAACATTTCCCCACCAATATTACTTAAACCCGGACGCATACCAGTGTAACCAGCAGATTCAGTAAGATTTTTAGCCCCTGCTTCAGCAGCGCTAACAGCTTGCGCCGGTTCTTCTATACCAGCCATACGCATTAGATTGGCGGGTATACGAGCTACGCCAGTAGCAAAACGTATGGGAGCGGCCATTCTTGCAGCAGCAGCTGGAGGAATTTCTTTTCCGTATTCTGTTATGGCTTCAGGACTAAATGCTTGTTTAGCACCCTGTTTCATTGCTTCAAAAACAGATGGCTTGTCCCAAGTAACACCGGGGGGTTCTTTCTCTACAGTATCTTTAACTGGAGTTTCATCCCAAGTAATGCCTTTAAATTGATTATCTGCCATTATTCGTAAACCAAAGTTCCGTCATTGTAAAGAATAGCTTTTTTACCATAATTAGGATTATTTTTATCTGTTACCATGCCAGTTTTTTGGATAGTTTTTTTCGCGGATGGTTTAGCACCAGACACTTCAACTTTTCCAAGTTTTCCGTTTTTAAATGAATCTACGTTTTCTTGCATGATTTTATCTTTTACACCACTATTTTGCCATTCAACAAGGGCTTCGTCTTCCCTGCCTTTATTTCGTGATAAATAGTTTTTGAGGTCTTGATCAACTAAAGCACCTGCTCGCCGTACTTGATAAAAATTCTTTATGTAATCTTTATGATTATCAATACCAGCAAAGTTTCTTAACCAATCGCTAGACTCTTGTGCTGTAAATTGAGAACCCATTGCTTGCCGTGCTTCTGAAGCAGACATAAATTTTCTTGCGGTTTCAATGCCCATGTTATCAACAAATTTTTGCAATTCTTTAGGATTTAATTTAACCCCAGCAATTTGAGCATACTCCATAAAACTTTGACCTAATTTTGTACCTGGACCAAAGTTATTACTTTCAATATTTGCAAGAACTTGGTCAGACATTTTTTCAATATCTTTAGCTACTTTAGCTCGTTCTGTAATATCTTTATAATCAACATCCATAAATGTTTCATACGATTTTTGTAATGCTTTTTGTTTTAATTGAACATCTTCTTGACTTACAGGAGCACTAGGAGCAGCAGCTGCAGTTTTAACACCGGACTTAAAGTTTGGATCAACATACGGTAAAAACTTAGCAGCATTTTGCTGACCAGATTCACCAATAATTTTAGCGCGGCTAAGTGCTGCATTAGCTTGCGGTGTATTTGGAATAGTACCATCTGGGTTTAATTTAATGTCAGCGTTTTTTAATTCGGAATTAAGTAAGTCAAGGTGCATTTTAAATTCAGGTTTTGCACCATCAGCAGGGTTACCAGTTATCCAACGACCCATAATATTAGCTGGTGTTGGACTAATACCTTGCATTGGTCCTGTACCTGAAAGGTATTTACCTGCTAAATCTTGAGTATCTGCCACACCAGCTTGTGGGGTGTCATACGGTTTGTAAGTGTTACCTTGTTTAATCCCCGTTGGATTATTTACATTTGCTGCAACGTTAACTCCGGTTGTGGTAGTTGTTGTGCTGGGCGTTGTGCCTTGAATTGGCATAGCACCCGGAGCAGTAAATTGAATAGTTTTACCATCTTTAATATAACTTTGTGTGCCATAAGCATCTTTAAGCAATTGCCGTTTAACAAGATCTTTTTGATCTGCCGGTAAAGTTTCAGCAAATGCAAGACTTTTTTGCAATTCAGATTTTTTAAATTCGTTTTCTTTAACTAGTTTACCAAATTCACCTATTTGCCCTGAACTTAAAAGCGTCATACCCCAATCTTGCAAATTTGATGGAAGGGATTCAAGCATTTCAATATAAGGAGGTTTTTTACCACCAGCAGTTGGCTGACCACCAGCGGCAGGTTGTGCTCCTGTTGTAGAAATACCAAGAGAATTTGCAAGCGCAGTGGCTTGATTCTGACTGGACTTAAGCGCTTCCATAGACTGCATTATGTTATAACGCTGAGCTTCTTTTTGTTGGCGTTGTTCTTCCAATTGACGGAACATAGGTTCTTTGTCATGCTTAGTCCAAGCATACATTTTTTGTAAATCATTTTGAAAATTTTCAAAAGGCTTTTCTTCTAAAAGCTTTTGCATATTTGCCAAAATGCTTTTACTAGAATTTTCGTCCATTAAAACACCAGTGGGCGAAGTCATAGTTGCAATCTGACCTTTACCGCCAGGAGTAAATTTAATGTTAGAAACAATAGGCAAACCACCAGTGGGAGTTGCAGCCTCTGACGTTGACGAACTACTAGTTTCTTGATCTGGATATAATGAACCCATGTTTATTCCTTAACCGTTCGGTAATGTGTAACCGTAGTCATCAACTATTTGACCAGGTAAAGCGCCGCCAGATGTTGTAGCATTACCCGTTGGACTTAAAATGCCCATGTTAACATTAGACATGGTTTGATTAGCTGCTGCTTGATTGGCTGCTGAATTTCCCAACCCAAAAGCATTTGCAATATTATTGCCTAAACCATCAAAAGAAGCGCCAGTAATTCCAAGGCTACTTAATAAATTTCTAGCTGCAGAAGGGGCATTACTTAACGCACCTATCATAGACAAAGGAGACATTTGGTTTTGTTGAGAAACAGTTCCTGGAACGTTTACAGAATTAACTAAATTAGCATAATTACCTAACGGCGTAAACGGCGCGTTCATTTGAGCTGAACCTGTATTTAAAGCGGATGTTATTCCTTGAGAACCTAAGCTGCCTAATCCAGTGCCAGCAGCAACGCCTGCGTTTTGGTTTTGTAAAGCAGCAGTCATTTGTTGCGCAAACAGTTGAGATTGCGCATCAGCCTTTGCTTTGTTTACAGCAGTTACGTTACGCAAGCTACCAAATTGACCTGAGCCAATTCCGAATGCGTTGGCCCCTGCAGTATAATTAGGCAACAACTGATTTAACTGTTGGTTTTCAGCAGCAAATAAACCACCTAATGGCGTTGCTGTATTAGGAGTAACTTGGCCTGTTGAACTTGTAATCCAAGGATTAGCAGCACCAGTTGCAATAGTATTTAAAGCTGTTTGACCTTGCGTAAAAGGATTGTTATTTCCCTGCAATGTATTAACTGCATTTTGCCCAACAGTATTTTGAAAAGATGGTGCAGCATTAAGTGCTGTACCAGCTCTGTTAACAATATTTTGTTGTGCTTGATCATACCAACTTGGCAGAGTAGTTTGTACTTGCTGGGTATCCGTAAGTAAATTATTTAACCCTGAAGATCCTGTTGTTCCAGCCATTATGCGCTCGCTTTTTTCTTTGCATCTAATAAATATGCCAAAGGACCCTTACTATCTGGAGGCAATTCCTTTGGGTCATGTTTTTGGGCATGTTCTCTAATTGTTACTAAAAAATTATCTAATACTTTAGCACCAGCATCATTACTACCGTTTCCAAGTTTTGATACTACATCTGCGGGTACAACAAATTCACCGTCTGCTAACATAGCAGCTACGCTATCACTTGTACCATTACCATCGCCTTTTACATAAGTATTTTCCATAGAGGCTAATCCCCCAGGTGAAAAGAATGTTGGCTCATGCCCTTCAGGAACAGAACCACCTGGCGCAAAACGAGGTACAAGATTTAAACCAGAGTGCGGCTGATGCATTGTAAAATGTCTACCGCGCATACGAACTTCTTGCATAGGTAAATCACCACCACCGGCTTTATGAATTATACCACCGTTCTTAGCTTGTTGAATCTCTTGTAATGTTTGAGGATTGAAATATGGTTGCTGATTAGCAACTTGGGCAGGTTCACCATAAGGAGTCATACCTGGAATAGCAACTTGCTGTCCGTGAACAAAAGTTCCTTTTGGCGATCCGTAATTATTAATTGCCGAACCGTAACCGCCAGATGTTGTACCAGTTAATGCACTCGCTGGTCTTGTGTTGCCACTTAAACCACCTAATAAAGAAGAAGCTGCTCCCGACCCGCCTGTTAATCTAGAAGCTAAATTACCTAGTGGGATACCATACTTTAAAAGATCCGCGCCAGTTAATCCAGAAAGTCCTGCTTCAGCAAGTATTGCATCTAATCCAGTTGCTCCGTATACATTTCCAGACAGTCCCGCACCAGTGGGGACACTACCAGCTGGGTAGGCAGCACCAGCTGCGGCATCCTCTGCAGCTTGTGTAGCGGCTAATTGTTCTAAAAAAGAAGATCCAGCACCAGCGCCAACTGCAGCACCTTCTGCTCCAGCACCAATAATGTTGCCAGCGGCATCAACCATACCAACTTCAGAACCAAGTAAACCAGGTAAAAACTCAGCCGCTGCAGCACCGCCAGCCATCGCTAACGGAAGCATCCAGCCGTTTTCAACTAAAAAGTCACCAAGACCACCACCGCTAGGCTGACGATATACAGGTATAGGATTACCGCTTTTATCTAATACATATTTATTAGTAGTAGGATCAACAATGTATTCACCCTGATCTACTTGCTCGGGAGTTAATTGAGTACCTTGAAAATTGTAAGATTTAGCGCCAGCCATAGTAGGACCAGCATAATTTTGGTTACGATAACCTTGTCGAATACCGCTAGGGTCAACAGTTAAGTTGGCATAATTAGGCGTGTAATTGCTAATGTCACCCGTTGTCGGATCATAAGTTACCTTAGAACCATCAGGCATTGTGTATTGATTTGCTCGTGCATCATAAGTTGCACCAGTAAAATCGTACTTAGATGGATTCCAAGTTTGTCCAATTGCGTTGCCTTCAGAATCAGTTTGTGTGTTGAAATAACCTACATGGCTAGGATCAGTAGATACATTAGAATAACTAACTTGACCAGTTTCAGGATCAACAATGGCATCACCATGTGTTGGAGCACTACCCCCACCACCACCGCCTCTGTTTTGGTATTCTTGACTACCTGTTATACCAGCGATAACCGCTTCCGGAGACTGATTTGACCACGTGGCAATACCACTTGGATCGGGAGCTCGACCTAAGTACTGTTGGTACAGTTGCGCTAGTTGATTTTCATCCATTAAATTATCTCGTTATCTACATATACTAATGCAAAAATTAGCATTTTTTCGCCCTAAATCAACGACTTGGGCCATTAATTATTGTGGTAAATTCCATAGCCCAATCCTGCCAGGTTTCATAAACATCTGGGTTTGGAACCGGATAGCGGTTAAAAGATTGTGATTGCACAATGTTCATAGCCGCATCTCGCCAAGTTTCTTCAGGTGAAATTACAATATTCTTTTGACCGTAATAAATAACTAGTTCTTCGTTCCAATTTTCCCAAGTCATATAGTCAGGCAATACAGGAAAGAACGGTTGGAAATTAGGGTCGCTCGTCGCCATATTCTGCAGTAATCAAATTACGACCCATTTGGTAGTTACCATTGACTTCATTAGATTCAAACTTTAAACGCACCAAACGATGCTCAACCCGTAAGTCTATTTTGCCAGTGTCTTTGGTAAAATAGTATGGCCCAGAAGATTCTTCATACGGACCAGAAGCAAATTTACGACCCAAAATAGTCATAGCCATAGTGCCGTCTTGTAAAAAGTTTGGTTCAACTCGGCGTAAGTGCATCCTACGATTAATTCCTTGCAGTGCATTTTGGCTAGGGTTTCCAGTTAACCAACTAATATCGCTGGTAGTAATACTAGAGTATACAGCAATTTCACCTAACAAGTTAATTTCATTAACACCGTACTCGTGTTGCCAAATATTAAATCCGCCAGTAATATAAAACACTGATGTTCCAACGGGAGGAGCTGTTGGAAAATTGGTAGAACAAGTAATTAATGTTACTCCGTCAGGAGCAGTGTTATCATTAAAAATAAATTCGCTAGTTGTTACCAAATAAGTATTGTTAAGACTATTAACTGTATCAAAACATAACGAATCACCAGGACTAAACAATTGTGTTTGATTACCTGACAAATACAATTGGTTCTGGTTTGGTGCCGCTTCTCCAGATGGTGTTTCTATTACAAAATGCGGTGTACTAAACACTGGATCATAGTTCCAGTCACACCAAATTGGCGTTGGGAACAACTCTGTAGTATAACCACAAGAGCGTTGTGATCCTTTTGCTTGACCAGCGTCATACCACAACTGGTCTTTTACGTTATAGATAATAGCATCAGTACATTCTGTAGCGGTGCCACGTGGGTAAAAGAACCAAATCTCATTGTAACGTGGCACTTTAGTTGCCCAGACTTTTTGACGCTGTGAATAGTTTAAATTGTCAAAAAGGTAGTTTACGTTTTTATCATTAGGCAATACTTTTACAGTGCCACCATACAAATAGAATCTGTCAACACCCATCCAGAAATAAATACCATCCATTTCTACAACAGCGTTAGACGACATAATTGAAATCTGACTGGAAATAATATCATACGTCCAGTAAATACTGGTTGCTTGAGGATTAAAAGATACCCGAATTAAACTATCAGTAGCCCAAAACAAACCTGATGGTGAGTTAGTACCACCACGCATTGTCATACCTTTAACAATCTTAGATGGCGCTACGTTAGTTTGATTGGCAAATGTTCCATTCCAATCATAAAAATTGCGTTCAAGATAAGTAGCACTAACGTTGTTGTTAGCAATAAAACCATTTGATCCATACACAAAAATAAATGGATACAATACACAAACACCACCGTCAACACTAATTGGTTTATAGGTAGGGTTTTGACCTTCACTATCGGACAAGCCAGTAAATGACCATTGATAGTTACTATCTGGTGTAATAGCACCCACCAAAACTTGAGATGTTACGCCGCTATCAATGTTTACTAAGTTTTTACCGGGGTGGGCAAAGATAGATAAGTTGCCACCTTGTGGGCTAAACTGTGCATCGAACTGCCATAGGTTTCTAAACGGACCGTTTTCTGGATCAGGTTCAAACACAGGATCATCATTTAGATAAACCTTTGTGGGTGACCCAGCAATCGTGCCACCAGTAACATCTACTGTGGTATTGGGCGAGCTATATGTTGCAGTGCTTACTGTGTAATTTGTTGCAGTATCTGTTTGCTCGAATATAACTTGTGTGCCAGCGGGGAACGTAGTAGTTAAATTACCAGCAACTGTAAATGATGTTGTAGTGTTAGATACTAAACCAACAAACGCTGTGCCAGGTAATATTTGTGCCGTAAACGGACCACTACCAGTGCCATAACTTGTACTGGTGGTATATACATCTAACTCTTTATAGTTACCAGAGAATAAATAGTTAACACCATTATAGGGCTGGGAAATTAATCCTCTAGCAATACCTACTAAGCCATTAAACAGTGTACGATAGCCACCAATTTTCTTTGGTTCGCCACGTTGAAAACGACACCATACACCATCGGTGTATTGATCGTTTTGGAATACAGTACCATCTCGCCTAATTCCAGCCGGAATTGCTAGGCTGTAAATTGAAGTATATTGCGAGGTATCTTGTTGCTGATTATCAGCTGGCATTTAGAATGATCCACCTGTTATTAACCCAGCGGTTAATGTTCCAGTAATGTTTGCTGAATCAGCAGTTAAATTATTAGTAATAGTAGCTGAATCAGCACTTAGGTTATTAGTAATAGTGGCAGAGTCAGCAGTTATTGCACCAGTAATTGAGGCAGAGTTAGCAGTAAGTATTTGGGCATCTAATGTTGCAGCAACGGTAACCAATGGTGTAGATAAATTAGAATTATCTATATTAATAATGTTGGTTGAATTTGCCGATAAACCCAGTATTCCAGTACTGACCAAGTACACACCGCTATGAGTATCGTTGTTAAACGAATACGCTGGTAGTGCTGCAGTGCCGTCAGATGCATAGAACGCACCTGTAGTAGCAGATGTTAATGGGTATAAATATTCGCCATCACTTAAAACGGTAACAATTTGTCCAGCAGATAACACTAACGGTATCTGGGTACTGTTTTCGTTTTGGAAAGTAATGTTATACCCAGACTGATCAGTGTTGTTAGCCAACACATAAATTTGGGTAATGGCAGGCAGTGTTACAGCTAAAGTTTGTGTTCTAGTACCAGACTGGGCAATGTAGGTTTGAATGATTGGGGCAAAGTTTACTAAACTAAATGTATTGCCAGGGATAGAATCCACATCATACGTTGCCGCAGTAAATGTTAAAGCGTTTGGGTTAGCTAAGCCAACGGTAATAAAACCTGTTTGAGCAGCATTTAAAAATATAAAGCCCGAGTCGCCAGGGTTTGTATTAATGGAAGTTTGACCATTAATAGTATTAGGCGATGTTGGGTTAATGGCTAGTGTGCCAGTACCATTGTTTCTAAAACCAATGTACCAACCAGTTGATAATGATTGGATAGAAGGTAATGTAAAACTGCCAGCACCAGCGTTCCAAACAAAGGTTGCAGCACGGCTGCCATCAGTAATATTAGGTGATACAGTTACGTTAACTGGGTTTTGTGTAGTAGCTAGTTGACCGTTGACAGTGGTTAGACCGGCACCAGCCAAAGTAGCAGCATCAGCAAACGAAGTGCCAGCACCAAACGTTACGTTTTGCCAAACACCAGCAGCAGAAGTATTGTCAGTAAGATAGAAGTACTTACTAATACCAACAGGTACAGTAACGCTAGATCCGCCAATAAAGTTTGTAATAATAAATTCATGCGAACCCAAGTTGCGGAAAAGAATGTCTGCGCCCAGTGTTCCTTGATCAGCTTGCGGTAAAGCAATGGTAAGACCATCACTAGCAGCAACGCAATCAATAATACGGGCAGCAGGAGGCTGGCTACCGTTGACAGTAGAAGGCCAGTAGAGAACTTGATCTGTACTAAAAGGGAGTGCAAGATAAGATACATCCGTTGGGGTAACAACGGTGCCTGTGAAAGGTGATGTATAGACGGGGGTCGTTGGCATATTTTATGGTTCCTGAACCGTAGTATTGCGATCTATACGACGAGAGTTATCTTCTTTTTTGAGCGCTGCGATTGCGTCGGTATAGTATTGTTTCCAAACAGGCAGCTTGTCTAAGGCTTTTAAATAGCCTTGAGCTTGTAACAAAGCTCCATATAACATGGCTTGTGGCGCTATTGCCGTCCATAGATTTTGTTGATTGACTTGATCCAAAGGCTGAATCTCAGCGTAATAAATAATTTCTACCGGATAGTTTTGATCTGCAGCTGGTGCAAAATTCCAGTTGCTATAATCATATTCAGCATAATAAATTGGTTTACCATTATCCGATTCAGATAAATACTGAGCCACATAGTCTTGACTGCGAAGTAATACCGGTGAGCCATTTACTTTCATGGATACCGTTTTACGCCAACGTGCTGGTTTGTTAAGTACTGTTTGGTTTTCTGCTAAGCTGGTTTCTACAACAATCAACTGCATGTAAGTCTTGAGTTCAGCAGCAATAGAAGATTCAGCCAACGCAATTAAGTTGGGAATCTGCGCAATGAAGTCTGCGTCATTACGCTCCATATATTGCTGGACGTTCAGTACCAGCGAATCATAGGTCATTATTACGCTCATCGTGTGTAGTAACTTATATTAGGTTGGAAGTAGATTGGTGACTTATCACGATCTTCGTCTTCAAATTGGGTACGAGCATCCAAGGCCAGTTTTTCCAAATAGGCCACTCGGTTTAAATCAATCTGGGGCAACTGCATTGCTAATTTGTGTGATAGGGCAGCTTGGAAGTAAGGAATGGCACGATCTGGCATGTACAGCTCGTTGGTTAACGAACCAACATCTTGGGGTTGCAATTCCAAAATCAGTGAGAATACTTGGAAGTTGTTGTTAGGCACAGGCCATAAATACATCTCTGGCACAATCTGGCGATCAAACCAGTATTGTAGTGTGCGTTGACTTGGGAATTGCTTGTTTGGCAACGAGAAATAATCAGTACGATTAAGACGTGCCATAGGAATGACTTGCTGGCTTTGAGCAAACTGGATAGAACGCAGTGAAAAAACGTTTGCTGTGTCGCGGTTTTTTAGTCTGTAGTAGTAAAACTGTTGTGTTACGTTGATACCAAAGTAAGCCCAGTTACGGTCGGACAGTGTGGTCTCAGGTAATGATTCCCATACAGTCCAGTTAATACCATCGTTACTTACTTCAAGGTCCAGATTATAGGTAGCAGTACCAGAAGGAGCATAGGCGTTAAAGCCAACATAGAATATACGAGTCTGTGGGCTGTAGGCTGCACCAAAATAGTTTTCAGATAAAGTTGATGTGGCATGGAGGTTTAAATCACTGTTGTAGTTTTGATCAAACAGCACAGGAGAATCTGGATTGTCTATTGGCAGCGCACTAGAAATAGTTGGGTTAACAATGTATACCCAGTTTGCTTCTAAGACATCCACACAGTTTTTTGGCATGTAAAGAATTTGCTGGTTGGTCTGTGGACCAAGCACTTCAATCTTTTGTAGCCAGATATTAATGCCACGGTTAGCGCTGTTTTGAAGGATGTAGAATAGCGCTTGACGGCCTGCGTTGATATACTCAGGCGTCATCTCTTCCGCTGTTTTACCAGCATCACGATAGGCGTACGAGATCAGCTGGTCAACAGTGATCTTAGTCTTGTTGTACGTATCTGAATACGCCATTAACGACCCCTGCCAGCGGCTCTCTTAGCTACAGTTTTAGGTAGATTAGGTTGTGCTTTGCCGGCTTTAATAAACTCTTTGCCAACCTTTTTAGGGATGCCAAGAGTAGACTTACCAGCTGCCGCAGCATACATCGCTTTTTGCTGTTGTTCGGATTTGATTGGCATTATGAGCAAGTCCCACCAGTCATCATCTTTTTAGCTTTACCGCCAGTGCGCATGTAACCCATTTTGTTACGCACGTTAGTTGGCAACTTAGCTAGACCAGGGTTATCTTCAGAATCAACTGCTTTTAAAGAACCGCCTTCGCTATAACAAGCTTTGCCGCCTTTTTTGTAAGCATTTCCAAGGGCGTCCATGCGACCTTCTCCCATGCCCTTTTTGGCTGCATCACCATGTGAACCAAAAGCTTCATAGTCAGCAGCGGCTTCTTTTTTCTTTGCCGCAGCTCTATTTTGATCATAGAATTTTTGTTGAGATACTGTAGCACCTGGCTGTGTTGTTGAGCCGCCAGTTGCGTATTTACTTACAGATTTGCCACCGCATAACATTGCAGGCTTTTGGCGTTTAGTATTAGCAATGTCGGTAATGTCTTTATCCGTCTTTTTAGCTGCATAAGCATTTTCTACTTTGCCGCCGGTTTTGTATTTGCGTACAGTGCCGCAATCTTTTTTAGCACGGCCGCCCTTACGCAGTTTAGACAGGTCAGTCTTTTCGCCAGGATGCTCTTGTTTGTCATGCATGGCAAACGCTTTTTTGACAATCTTCTTGTCCTGGGCCAAATCCTCACTCATTTCGCTTTTTTCAGAATGGCGTGACTTATAAACAGCACCGCCTTTTTTATAGCAAGGTAAGTTTTTTACCATCTTTAAGTTTGTTTTAAAGCCTTCCATGATATTCCTTTAAGGTTGTCCTGTATATACTAATGCAAAAAAAGGGCGATTTACGCCCCTAAAAATAGTGCTCTTTCCCGTTTTCTGCGGTTAATCAGCACTTCCGGTTTGTTCCACATTAGGATGGCATCAGCCGCCCCTTTGAGGTCATTCTCGTTCACCTTACGCAATACGGTAGACTTACGGAAATTAGTTTCGCCAATATTAAAGCACAGGCTGTACAAGGCATCGTATTGGTTCTGGGTAAGGGGTACCTTCACGTGGTTGTCAACAGCGTCTTGGCACCACTTTAAATCGCTTTGTAGGAGCTCTTCTACCTGCTCGTCTGTTAGGGTGGCAGTCAGGAGGTGCTTTTCATCTGGTTTAATCAAATGACCCACCCCAATCGTCCATAATCCCTTAGAGTCCCTATACGCCTTATTGCGCAGACCTTCTTCTTTGGTAATAAACGATAGTGTGGATTTTGCTATTGCCATAACGTTTTCTTCAATTTGGGTGTACTTGTCGGTAAAGTGGATTGCTGCCGCAATGCCCAACAACCACATTGATACTGCTATAAATCTTTTCATTTTCGCTCCTTACTCTACGCTATGATAGCGCAAATTGGGGTGTTACTTGTTCATTATCTTTTCTAGTGTCCTGCCACCAAAGTAGAAGGACATAATCAGCATACCCCACTGGCCGAGTAGCTGAACGTATTCTGAATTGACTTCAATCTTGGCAGCCGATAAGCTGGCAAAGATAAAATAGCCAGTCAGAATGGCAATCAGCGTCATAGGGCGGATGTTTTTAGCCAGCCAAGAGTCGCTTGTTGTATCAGCTTGTAGCCGTTTGGTAAGCTCTTGGGCTTCCGTAATGTCAGCTTGGATGTCTGCCAGCTTGCCTTCTTGAGCCAGTTTGGCAAGCTCTAACTGGGCTTGTGCCTTTTGGGCAGGGTCGGGGATCACCTTGTCGATGATCTTCAGACCAGCGCTAACGATGTCGTCAATACCAAACATTAGTGTATCTTCGTTACAATGGCAATCAGGGTAACCATAATAAAACCTGCAGAGCCAATCAGAATTTGCTCTAGACGTTTTAGTCTGGCGCAGATGGCCTCATAGCGTACTTCACAGATTTGTTCGTGGGCAGATAGGGCTGCCTCGTTCTTATCAATCAGTTCAGACATTAGATTGCGATTTCCGTCCAGTTAAGAGTTGCCTCATCCCACTGATACTGCTTACCGTCTTGTGGGTAAGGAGTAGGTGCAGTCCATGTCCAATCAGGCGCAGAGATAGTCCAGCTTGGGAATGGCTGTGGTGCGTAGAATACGTCGTTCTGTGCATCGTACGTGTAGCCAATACCAGCGTAGTTACCACGCAGGGCGGTGCCGCCGTTAGGCTGACCATCTTGGCCATAGTGTTTGCCACCACGGGTGTTGTATGAGGTCTGGATCCACTGACCCGGCGAGGAGTCTACGAAGTGGTTGAAAAAATCGGCCTCGGCAACAATCACTTGTTCTACCTTACCGTTGTTAACTTTTGCATAATGGGACATAGTTTGTGTTTCCTGTTTGTTAAATTGGGGATTATAGCATTAACGTGCGTTGGCGTATTTGAATGGGTTTTCGGCAAATGCGGCGTAGATGTAGGTTGCTGAAACGTTCCAATCTCCGATCGCACTTCTTAGTTTAAAACCATTGGATAGAATGTCGCAAACATTATAGCCGGTTGATTCAGCTGCACTGGTATTTGGGTTTAATCTATCAACACAAGTGTTGTAAGTGTCTCTTGATGTGTCAATAATTGTCCAATCAGAAAGACCTCCAGATGATAATTTAAATAAAATAAACTTAGGTCTAAACCCAGTGTAGATAAACGGTCCATCAGCAGAGTTGTTGCCTGTGTAGCTACCAAACTGCGAGAAGCCAGCGACAGGTGCCCAGCAGTATGCAACCATGTTTTGAGTTGCTGTCCAAGCAGTACCCATACTAAACACACTAGAAGTTGGAGATGTGTTGTTCCAAATTGTTGAGCTTGATGCAGATGCAGCCGTTGAATTAAGTTCTAAATAATTTCCAGCACCAATAGATGAATGATAAACAGCCCAGCTCGTATATCCGCTTGATTGCCTTGTTTTTACAACATAAAAACTAGGAGCAATACCCAGACCATGACCTATTGTTTGACTTGTTGTAGCTGTTTTTGTAAATGTGACTATGCTAAATCCAGCGGTTTGATTAACGCTTACTGTAGATGTTAAAGAACCAGCTGTATTAGTAGTGTTTGTGCCTTGTCCCGCTTGCCATTGCCACGCAACTAATGTGACTCCATTTGTAAAATTACCAGTTCCAATGCTAAAACCGTCGGAATTAAATGAGGTTAAGTATGTCGGTTTATTTACCTCCGCGGCAGTAGTGTTTGATACCAAATAATTTGCTACACCTCTAACTGAATCATTCAAAATGTTGTCGTCAGCAACACTTCGTGATTTGACCCACAATAAATCAGGTTTAAATCCAGTTGTGCCGTTATCATTGTTGGTAATAGTTTGAGTTGTTCCCGTGCTGGTAAACAGCGTTGCATCCATTACCGTCCGACCGTTCGGAATTGCGTATGTTGTTGCCATGATGTATTCCTTACATGTTGTAGGTGTTAAGGGCTAGGAAGCCGGATGGTGCGGTATAGGCAAATGGTTGCTGACCGAAGTTTGCATTCCATATTGTTGAAGTGCCACTACAATATGCTTGAGCGACAATATCACCTAATACTAACGGAGCAGATGAGAAGTTTGCTGTTCCTTGACTTGCGTTGTTTTTATAGAATGTAACAGTTTGACCATCACAGCTTACAGCCATACCAAGCACATCACCCGTTGTGTATGATGCGCCAGTTACTACAGTAGAACCACCAGCGGTAATATTTCCATTGTTAACATACTCAATAGTCTTGCTTCTTGATGAATTCATTAAACCAATGGTCATTGAACCGCCAGAAGTTACTGTAAATTCACTGTAAAACTTACCTGTCAATGGGTAGTACATTGTTGTTGCTGAAACACCACCGCTACTTGTTGCTGATGTTGTCAAGTTGCCGTTACTAAACGTCGGAACACCATAGTATGTTGTTGCTAATGGATTCCAAGTAGGATAGTTCGCTGCCGTTGTGCTGGTCAGCGTTGGGCTGTCGGTCATGGCATCATACGTACTACCAGCGGTTAGGCTGATATTATTACATGTCCAGTTGTTCGAGTTGCCTGATGTGTCATAGCCCAGTGTGGTTGTAGACGTGGTGTTGCTAAACGGCAAGTAGAAGCCGTTTGTGCCATACGTTCCACCGTAGCTAATTGGCTGCCAGACACCGTACAAGTTAAAGCTACCGAAGCTGTTAGGCGTTAGAGCTTGGCCGTCGATGAACTGAACGTTGGCCATTTCGCCGTCGAAGTAATTATTTGATGCGCCGTACTGCTCTCTACCTAGCCAAATTGGATTTGTAGAAGCAAATTTCCAAGCACCAGTAACAGATGTGCTACTAGAAAACGCGGTTACTTGAACACCGTTTATATATAACTTTGGAACAGAAGATGCTGTAGAAGAAGCAACAATATGATACCAAGCAGCTGGATCACGGAATACAGCAGTTGTATTGATTCCTTGTTCACCACTAGTAGTTGTGTTATTTATAACACGAATTATATCATTAGAAAAGTCAATAACGCTGTAATTTGCTGTATCAATATAAGATGTAAACAAAGGATATGTACCACTACCTAAAGACCCACGCTTAACCCATGCACTCCATGTCCAGGTTGATGTGTTTCCTGCCGTTGAGTTTGTACGATTCAAATAAGCACTAGCTGAACCACGCAGTCTTACTGAGTTGCCAACATAGGTCAGTGGCGTTAAGTATCCGCTCGAGTTGAACGTGTGGATGATGTTGCCACCGCTGCTCGTAACCGAACCGCCCGCCATCTGCTGGACAGTGTCAGCGTAGGATACGATCACGGTACCAGATCCGCCTGCGCCTGATGGGTAACCACCACCGCCACCACCGCCACCAGTGTTTGCACTTCCTGCTGTTGCTAATGATGAAGTATTTATACCACCATTACCACCACCGCCTGCACCGCCTAAGCCAGCTGTGCCACCAGGGTTTACACCACCACCGCCACCGCCAGCGTAGGTTACGCTAGAGCCAGATATTGATGATACTGTGCCAGCACCGCCATTACCAGCAGTTGTCCCACTAAAATTTCCACCAACAGCACTAGAGCCACCTCCGCCACCACAAGCGTATAAGTTTGCTCCACCACCACCTGTAGGGCCATCACCACCTTTGTTTCCCTGACCGCTTGTGCCACTTGCACCTGTTGATTGCCCTGTGCCATAACCACCGCCACCGCCTGAACCGCCAGAATATGGCCCAGTAGGGCCACCACCAGCACCTCCACCGCCGCCAACTGCGGCAGTACCATAGGCACTGAACGATGAGTTTGTTCCGTTGTTACCACCAGTGCTTGATGATGTTGAAGCACCACCAGCACCGACAGTTACAGTGTAGGTGGATGTCTTATCAACAGATAAGCCAGAGCCAGATAGTAAACCACCTGCTCCACCACCGCCTTGAACAGAACCTCCCGATCCACCACCAGCAACAATCAGGTAGTTCACCGAGAAGGCGGAAGGCGGTGTGATTGCCTTATAACTCGAGTAGGACACCCAGCCCTGTGTAGCACCACTATAAACAAACGTAATGCCTTCGTTGTTCTGGTCAAGCTTAACGCTAGTTGTTGCGCCGTTCAGGTTGTTACCGTTGGGATTAACCACCACGTTGTTGGTAGCGAACGTGCCAGCGTAGTCTAACAATCCAATCAGCTGACCAGAGGTTGGGCTCGCGGGCAGCGTTACTGTGATGGCTGCCGAGGTTGTGTCAATAGGGTACGCGTTACCAGCCGTAGCGGTGAAGTTGGCAGACTGGACAGATTGCCAAGTAATGCCACCAGACGAGCTAGTCAGGGGCACCACAGTGCCGCTAGAGTTTTTGTAGTACAAGATGCCGTCGGTGATGTTGATCGCCAACTCGCCGTTTGTCAAGTTGCTAGAACTCGGTGTTGCCGCCGCAGTCGTGCTGTAGTACAACGAAATAGGTGTGTAGCCTGATTGTGCCATTGAAATATATTCCGTTAGTTAAGCAGTATAAGTGCCTGATGCTGTGAATTTGATAATTGTATTGCTGCCTGATGTTGTGATAGTTGGGCTGCCGGTTGTAGTATTAGAATAATTAGCAGTTGGTACGGATAGAATGACTACGCCTGAACCGCCTGAACCAGGTGAGGCACCTGTACCTCCGCCGCCACCGCCAGAACCTGTATTAGCAGAAGCACTACCACCGCTACCACCAGGACCGCCACCATTACCGCCACCCGCTTGACCGCTACCACCAGAACCATCTCCACCACCACCGCCACCGCCAGCGTAAGTTACTGACGAGCCGGTAATTGATGAAGCGCCGCCAGCGCCGCCAGCACCACCATTATTTCCACTACCACCTGAGCCTACAGCACCTTTACCTCCGCCACCACCACCAGATGGGTAAGATGATGGGCCATTATAACCACCAACACCACCATTGTTGCCTTGGCCGGATGTTCCACTACCACCAGCCACTGGACCGTTTCCTCCACCACCACCTGATCCTCCAGCGGAGCCAGGGGTTTGCGCATTTCCATAACCTGCACCGCCTTGACCACCACCAACTGTAGTTATTGAAGTTAATCCTGAACCAGTTAAAGATGATGCAGAACCAGCAGAATTTCCACCGCCGCCAGCACCTACTGTGGTTGTGTAAGTAACACCTGGAGTAAATGTTGCTGTGCCGGTAAGCATACCGCCAGCTCCACCACCACCACCAATTTCTCCACCACCGCCAGCTCCACCAGCTACAACTAAATAGCTTGCTGAGTAAGTTGTTGCAGCTGGGATACTAGCGTTAAAGCCGTCATAAATTAACCAGCCTTGAGTAGAATCCACATAGAAAATAGCCACTGCTTCACGGTTAGTAGTCAGTTTAACACTGGATGTTGATCCTAAAAACTTATTGCTGTTAGGATTAATAATTAAGTTGTTTGTAGCAAACGTGCCAGCATAGTCAACGAGCGCAATGAATTGGCCTGCAGTTGGAGATGCAGGCAGCGTTACTGTGATGGCTGCGGAAGTCGTGTTGACATAGTAGCCATTACCAGCAGACGCTGTGAAGTTGGCAGACTGAACTGCCTGCCAAGAAAGCGAGCCACCCGAGCTAGACAGTGGGGTAACTACGTTGCTAGGGTTCTTGTAAAACAAAATACCATCAGCTGTGTTGATTGCCAACTCGCCAGCAACCATGTTGCCAGCTGTTGGTGATGTACCAGTGCTAGAACTGTAATACAACGAAATGGGTGTGTAACCGCTTTGTGCCATATAAGTATATTCCGTTAATTAAGCAGTATAGGAGCCAGATGCTGTGAATTTGATGATCGTGTTCGATCCGCTTGTGGTCACGGTAGGTGATCCAGTTGTAGTGCCTGAGTAGTTGGCTGTTGGTACAGATATAATGACTACGCCTGATCCGCCAGCGCCAGTGGTAGAATTATCTGCACCACCGCCACCACCACCTGTGTTAGTAGTTCCATTTGAACCAGAAGAAGCACCTGCTGCACCACCTGCGCCACCACCACCAGAACCTCCACTACCACCAGGACCGCCTCCACCAGTTCTATTTGGATCATAGCCACCAGCACCACCACCGCCACCAGCATATGTTACAGATGATCCAGTGATGGAGGATGCAGTTCCTGCGCCACCATTACCACCTGCACCACTTGTCCCATCAGAACCAACAGCACTAGCACCACCTCCGCCGCCACCACCAAAAGTAGGACCTGCATTACTAGAACCCGTGCCACCATTATTTCCTTGACCAACTGTGCCAGTGCCACCAGGATCAATGTTACCAGAACCGCCGCCACCTGATCCACCACTACCACCAGAACTAAATCCACCATATCCGCCACCTAATGCGGTTGTTTGACCAGTTAAAGATGAATTGTTACCGGGGTTTCCTGTAGTTCCTGCGTTTACAGAAGCTCCGCCTCCACCGACAGTTACAGTATAAACCGACCCTGGGGTTAAAGATGCTGTTCCGGTTAACAAACCGCCAGCGCCACCGCCACCGCCACCACGATTAACCCTAGATCCACCACTAGCACCACCAGCAACAATTAAGTAACTTGCTGTGTAGGTTGCGGGTGCTGGGTTGCTGCCCAAGAAACCAGCGTAAGGCAACCAGCCTTTGGTAGAGTCAACATAGACAAACAACAAAGATTCTCTATTAGTCGTTACAATCACGTTACCAGTAGCACCCAATATCTTGCTACCATTTGGATTAATTGTTAAATTATATGTAGCAAAAGTACCAGCATAATCCACAAACCCAACAGCCTGACCAGCGGTTGGGGAAGCTGGTAGAGTAGCCGTAACGCCAGCAGATGTGGTGTTAACTGGATAGCCCTTACCAGCACTTGCTGCGAAGTTAGAAGCTTGTACAGACTGCCAAGAGACAGCAGCAGAACCAAAAGACAGAGGCACCACTGTGCCGCCTGTGTTTTTGTAGTAGATCACCCCGTCGGCGGTATTGATCGCAATTTCGCCGTTTACTAAGTTACCAGCAGTAGGTTGAGCCGCTGCAGTGGTACTGTAGTAAAACGAAATCGGTGTGTATCCGGATTGTGCCATGTTTTATTTCCGTAAATGTTCTAATACTATTTGTGGTTCAACAAACCGATCGTTGCTGTGGGGTGTTGCTTCCCACCAGATAAATTGGTTTGGCACCAAGTGTGATCGGTCTTTTAATAAATTAATGTTCTCATGGTGTCCAAAGATCAACGGATCAGATGGCCCCCACAATACTATGCCTTGTTTGCCTTCGTCCCATGCAAGATGCTGAAAGAAACTATCAACACCAATCCAAGTACGGCATTCTTGCAACATCTCACGCAACCTTGGCAAACTCATGTTCTTCACAAAGTTATCTACCAGTTGTTCTTCACCTTCAACGCCAACTTGGATAATTGGCTCGTCAATCATTTCAACAAGCTGTTTCCAATACGTTAGCGGATAGTTCTTCGGGTTTAACGCGCCCGTTCTTAACTTTTGCGCAAATGGGGCTATGATAATCATAAGTACATCCCCCGAAACGCATCTTCCAAACTATCAGTCCACTTGCGATGCGCCATCCATTTATAGATGCTCCAGTTGTCAATGTCACCAAACAACTGTTTTGCTTCACCAATCGACTTGCCAGGAATAATATCTGGGTAGCAAGTAAACACCATCGGGTCTTTTAACTGCGGCAATATGTGGCTAAACACAATGTGATCGCCCATACCGCAATTTAAAACCACTATCGTCTTATCACGACAAGCCAAGTAGTTTCTAAAAATCTGCTCATCGTGCGTATACAACTCGGCGTTAGTCTCGCTACGAATACCACCTTGCGGGTTCTTCATGTGCCACGTTGTTGCGTTTGGCACTGCTAAAACCTTATAACCTTTTTGATGCAAGCCGTATGTAAACAGCGTTTCTTCCCGATGTGCTACCCGTGAAAGACCAGTATTAAAGTTGTGCACACCAGCACGGTATAAAAAAGTGCAGTGTAAATGTTCAACTTCCCTAACCATTGGAATAGGGCTCCATTGGATATTGGGCTCACTATCAATGTGATCAATTTTACCAGTTGAGTTAACATTTTCAAATATATTTGGCGGTGTTAAAACCGCCCCTCCAATTGCTCCAACGTTACTAAGTGCATGTAAGTATAAACTTCTTAACACATTAGGCTCGGGGATAGCATCATCATCACAACGCCACACCCACTCGTAACCCTCGTTTACTGCAATGTCATTGGCTTGTTGGTGAATGTGATGTTGGCCTTTTTTGCCAGCATACCGCCATTCCCACTTAATTGCCTTTAAATCTAACATCTGAAAAAAGTACGAATAAATCATCTCTTTTCGCATGTCTTGCGGTTCGTCATTATCATCAAATATAATCAGCCGATCCACTGGCTTGGTCTGATTAATAATAGCGTTTAATACCAAGGGCAAGGTTGTATGGTAGCGCCCTCTTGTTGCTACCGAGCATAGAACCTTACTCATTGTCCCACCTGCAGATCATCAAGTTGCTAATGTTGTCGTTGCTTACTGGCACCATGTCGTGTGAAATGTTGCCGTTGTGGCTGATGTAAGTAAACTGAAAGCCAGGGAAATGACTCTCGTTTAATCCATGCAACCTATGGTGTTCACCCCAAAAGCCTTTTGGCTCGTTGTGTGGCACCGTAATCAACAAACGCCTGCAGTGCTTCTTGAGCTTTTCAACAACTTCTAAACCATTGTCAAGGTGCTCAATCACTTCAAACGCCAAAATAGTGTCGTAATGCTCCAACTCGTAGCTGTTAATATCTGCCCAATCAAACTGACAGTTATCACCCCACTTCTGATCACGCGCCACATCAACAATAATCGGGTCATAATCCAAACCTAAATACTGAATGCGTGGTGCAAAAAACTGTGTACCATAACCGGTAGAACAACCAATTTCTAACAGCTTGTTGCCAAAAATATTACGTGCTGCCCACTCATAGCGCTGTGTTTCTCTTGGAAAAACCTCGTCACCCTTTAGAAAAACGGCTCGCTCGTAGTTGTTTGACAGGCGCCAGTAATACCAATCTCTGTTGTACTTCTTAGCCAAACGCAACTCGTTTAGCAAAAACTTTTCTTTCCACTTTTGAATTAGGCTTTCATCGTGCATGGTGCCTTCTGCTTCATGCCAAATCGGAAAGTCACCTTTGTAACCCACATCTACCAATTCAAAACCAGCATCTTGTGCCAACATGCAAAACTCAATATCATCGCATCCGCCAGTGCCGTATTCTGTGTTTAGTAATCCAATTTTTTGAAATACTTTAACATCAATCATCACACAGAAAAACACAATAAACTTGCGTTTTGTAATGTCTGAATACTGTGTCAATACACCAGCAATATCAGCTACATCTAAACGCTCTAGCCATTTATTTTTTGGCTGTTCTAACAGCACCGTATCGTTGTTTAACAATACAATCTTTTCACCCTTGCACACCCGAATGCCATTGTTAACGGCTTTTGGGAAGCCTAGCGCCTCGTTGCTCCAAACTACCACCAAATTAGGTATAGCAGTTTGTAAGTAATCCAAATAGGCTTTGGTGTTGTCAACACATCCGTTTGCCGATACAACCAACTCTACGTTGGTCATATCGGTGTACTTGATAATCGACTCAATACAAGGTTTTAAATACTTCTCACAATTGTTATATGTTGGTATAACGATGCTATATTTCATGTTTTCCTTTAGAGGTTTATACAAACCTCCTAATTATAGCACAACTACTTAGAACGTACCGCCTTTGATACCGCTCGTAATTGCACCGTTGGTTGCGTTAAATACTAATCCAGAGTTGGTGTATACCGACTGACTACCTGTCAATCCTGTCACCAACGTTGGGTAGGTTGTTGCTGCTGTGGTGTTGCTTACCGATACTGTGGTTGGAGCGACACCGCTGTAACCAGAGATACCTGACGCGCCTGAGAAACCAGATACACCAGAACCGCTGTAACCGGAGAAGCCAGACAATCCAGAACCACTGTAACCAGAGAAGCCGCTGTAACCAGAGATACCTGAGCCAGAGTAACCACTGTAGCCAGAGAAACCTGAGATACCGCTGCCTGAGTAGCCAGAGAAGCCTGATAAACCAGAGCCGCTGTAACCAGATGTACCACTGTAGCCAGAGATACCTGAGAAGCCAGAGAAGCCGGATGTACCGTTAGTACCGTTGGTTCCAGAGTAACCGCTGGTGCCACTGTAGCCAGAGATTCCAGATGCGCCTGAGAAACCGCTGATACCAAATCCGCTGTAACCAGAAATACCTGAGAAGCCGCTGTAACCGCTAATACCAGAACCGCTGTATCCGCTGTAACCTGAGAAGCCTGAGATACCAGAGCCACTGTAACCAGAGAAGCCACTGATACCAGAACCACTGTAGCCTGAGAAGCCGCTGATACCAGACGCTCCACTGTATCCAGAGATACCTGAGAAGCCACTGTAACCAGAGATACCTGAGAAGCCACTGTAGCCTGAGATACCAGACGCGCCAGAAATTCCAGAGAAGCCACTGTAGCCGGAGATACCAGATGCGCCAGAGAAACCAGATATACCTGAGAAGCCACTGTAACCTGATACACCAGAGTAACCAGAGATACCAGATGCACCTGAGAAGCCACTGTAACCGCTGATACCAGAGCCACTGTAACCAGAGAAACCTGACAAACCAGATCCACTATAGCCAGAGAAGCCACTGTAGCCACTTACACCAGAACCGCTGTAACCAGAAGTACCAGAGAAGCCGCTTATACCAGAACCACTGTAGCCAGAGAAACCTGAGACACCAGATCCGCTGTAACCACTGTAGCCTGAGAAGCCTGAGTCACCATCTTGACCGGAGATACCTGACGCGCCAGAGAAACCGCTGTAACCAGAGATACCAGAGAAGCCAGAGATACCAGATGCACCAGAGAAGCCAGAGCGACCAGAGAAACCAGAGATACCTGAGAAGCCAGAGTCACCGCTGTAACCAGAGATACCTGAATCACCAGAGAAACCTGAGAAACCTGAGTCGCCTGAGAAACCGCTGTATCCAGAGATACCAGACATACCTGAGTAGCCAGAGAAGCCTGATAAACCAGAGCCAGAGTAACCAGAGATACCGCTGTAACCAGAGATACCAGATCCACTGTAACCGCTGTAACCAGAGAAGCCAGAGATACCAGAACCTGAGTAGCCAGAGAAGCCAGAAATACCTGAGCCAGAGTAACCGGAGAAGCCAGAGTCACCTGAGAAACCTGAGATACCAGAGTCACCTGAGAATCCAGAGTCACCTGAGAAACCGCTGTAGCCAGAGATACCGGATGCTCCAGAGAAGCCAGAACGACCACTGTAACCAGAGAAGCCTGAGATACCTGAGAAACCAGAATCACCAGAGAAACCACTGTAACCAGAAATACCGCTGTCACCAGAGAAACCTGAGTCACCAGAGAAACCGCTGTAACCTGAGATACCAGATTGTCCAGAATAACCAGAGAAACCAGAAATACCAGAACCGCTGTAACCAGATTGACCGCTGTAACCACTGATACCAGATCCACTATAGCCACTGTAGCCAGAGAAACCACTTACACCAGAACCAGAGTAGCCTGAGAAACCTGAGATACCAGAGCCGCTGTAACCAGAGAATCCTGATTCACCAGAGAAACCGCTGATACCAGAGTCGCCAGAGAAACCTGAGAAGCCACTGTAACCAGAAATTCCAGATGCGCCTGAGAAGCCAGATCGACCGCTGTAGCCAGAGATACCAGATGCACCAGAGAAGCCTGACTCACCAGAGAAGCCACTGTAGCCAGAAATACCAGAGTCACCAGAGAAGCCTGAGAAGCCAGAGTCACCGCTGTAACCAGAAGTACCTACTTCACCAGAGTAACCTGAGAAGCCAGAGATACCAGAACCACTGTAACCAGATTCACCGCTGTAACCAGAGATACCAGAACCGCTATAACCTGAATATCCAGAGAAACCGCTTACGCCTGATCCAGAATAGCCAGAGAAGCCTGATAGACCAGAGCCAGAGTAACCAGAGAATCCAGATGTACCTGAGAAGCCAGAGATACCAGACGCGCCGGAGAAGCCTGAGATACCGCTATAACCAGATTTACCAGAGAAGCCTGATGTGCCTGAGAAACCACTGTAACCAGAAATTCCAGAGTCGCCAGAGAAACCTGAGATACCGCTGTAACCAGATGTACCAGTTGCGCCTTGTAAATTAATATCCCATGGATATACACCCGAACCAGCGTAATTGTTTACGTTGAATGAGAACAAACCTGTTGTTGGGTTGTATGCTGTAACAGTTACGTTGGCATAGTTAAAGGCGTCGTGAGCAATAACCGCTGTTTGACCAACAGTCCAGCTTAATCCTGTGCCAACAATAATGGCACCAGAAATATCACCTAGAGCAAAGTCGCCGTCTGTACTGGTAGTTGCATACTTGTCGCTAGCACCAGAAGTACCACTGTAACCAGAGAATCCTGAGATACCAGAGAAGCCTGATGCACCAGAGTAACCAGAGAAGCCGGAGATACCTGAACCAGAGTAACCAGATTCACCACTGTAACCAGAGATACCAGATCCGCTGTAACCACTGTAACCAGAGAAGCCAGATGTACCGATACCACTGTAACCAGAGAAACCAGACAAGCCAGATCCGCTGTAGCCAGAGAAGCCAGACTCACCAGAGAAGCCACTGTAACCAGATTCACCAGAGAAGCCACTATAACCAGATTCACCAGAGAAGCCAGACGCACCAGATTCACCGCTGTAACCAGAAAAACCAGATTGACCATCTGGGCCTACGATTTGACCAGCGTTAAACCAGTTTGTGCCATTCCATACATACAAATCGCCGTCGGCTGTAACAATGTACGCATCATTAACTTGGTTGCCAATTAATGGTAAGTCGCCTACTGTTGCAACAGTGCCTTTGAGGTTGATTGAAGTACCTTGAGCGCCGCTGTAACCAGAGTAGCCTGAGTAACCTGAAGCACCATCAATACCGCTGTAACCAGAAGCGCCATCAATACCGCTGTAACCAGAGATACCTGAGAAGCCAGAATCACCGCTGTAACCGCTGATACCGGATCCACTGTAACCACTATAGCCTGAGAATCCAGAGATGCCTGAGCCACTGTAGCCAGAGAAACCGCTTACGCCAGAGCCACTATAGCCAGACTCACCACTGTAACCGCTGATACCGGATCCACTGTAACCGCTGTAGCCTGAGAAGCCAGAAATACCAGAAGCACCGGATGCACCAGAGTAGCCAGAGAAGCCAGATAGACCGTCAATACCACTGTAGCCAGAGAAGCCAGAATCGCCTGACCAACCAGAGATACCAGAGTCACCAGAATAACCTGAGATACCAGAGTCACCGCTGTAACCAGAGATGCCTGAAAAGCCAGAGATACCAGACGCGCCTGAGAAGCCAGAGAAACCGCTGATACCAGAGAAGCCAGATGTACCTGAGAAACCGCTGTAGCCAGAGATACCAGATCCACTGTAACCAGAGTAACCTGAGAAGCCAGAAATGCCAGAGCCAGAGTAACCAGAGAAACCACTGATACCAGAACCTGAGTAACCAGACTCACCGCTGTAACCACTTATGCCGCTGCCACTGTAACCACTGTAACCTGAGAAGCCAGAAATACCGCTGTCGCCAGAGAAACCAGAAATGCCTGAGAATCCGCTGTAACCAGAGATACCAGAATGGCCAGAAAAACCAGAAATGCCTGAGAAACCGCTGTAACCAGAGATACCAGAGTCGCCTGAGAAACCGCTGATACCAGAATCACCGCTATAGCCTGAGATACCAGAGTCGCCAGAGAAACCTGAGAAGCCTGAAATGCCAGAAGCTCCAGATTCACCTGAGAAACCGCTGTAGCCAGAGATACCTGATCCACTGTAACCAGAGTAACCTGAGAAGCCGCTAATACCAGATCCGCTGTAGCCAGAGAAACCGCTAATACCAGATCCGCTGTAGCCAGAGAAACCGCTGTAGCCGCTTACGCCAGATCCGCTGTAACCACTGTATCCAGAGAAACCAGAAATACCGGAGTCACCAGAGAAACCAGAATCGCCTGAGAAGCCACTGTAACCAGAGATACCAGAATGGCCAGAGAAACCTGAAATACCTGAGAAACCGCTGTAGCCAGAGATACCAGAGTCGCCAGAGAAACCGCTGATACCAGAATCACCGCTGTAACCAGAAATACCTGAATCACCAGAGAAACCAGAGAAGCCAGAAATGCCAGAGTGGCCAGAGAAGCCAGATGTACCTGAGAAACCGCTGTAACCAGAGATACCAGATCCGCTGTAGCCAGAATAGCCAGAGAAGCCTGAAATGCCAGAACCAGAGTAACCAGAGAAACCTGAGATACCACTACCACTGTAGCCAGATTCACCACTGTAGCCACTAATACCAGAGCCACTGTAACCAGAATAACCAGAGAAGCCAGAAAGTCCAGAGTCACCAGAGAAACCTGAGATACCAGAATCACCGCTGTAACCAGAAATACCAGAGTCGCCAGAGAAACCGGAAATACCAGAATCACCACTGTAACCACTAATACCAGAGTCGCCAGAGAAACCTGAAATACCGCTGTCACCAGAGAAGCCTGAAATACCTGAGAAACCTGATTCACCTGAGAAACCAGAAAAACCGCTTATGCCAGAGTCGCCCGAGAATCCACTGTAACCTGAGATACCTGAGCCACTATAACCAGAATAGCCAGAGAAACCAGAAATACCAGATCCGCTGTAACCAGAGAAGCCAGATACACCGCTTCCAGAATAGCCTGAGAAGCCACTATAACCGCTGTCACCGCTTCCGCTGTAACCAGAGTAGCCAGAGAAGCCAGAAAGTCCAGAGTCGCCTGAGAAGCCGCTAATGCCGCTAAAACCGCTGTAGCCAGAAATACCAGAGTCACCAGAAAAGCCAGAATCGCCTGAGAAGCCACTGTAACCAGAGATACCACTGTCGCCAGAAAAACCTGAAATACCGCTGTCACCAGAGTAGCCAGAAATACCAGACGCGCCTGAGAAACCAGATTCACCAGAGTAACCAGAAATACCTGAATCACCTGAGATACCAGAATCACCAGAGAAGCCGCTGTATCCAGAAATACCAGATCCGCTGTAGCCAGAATAGCCAGAGAAACCTGAAGTTCCTATTTCACCGCTGTAACCAGAGAAGCCTGATAAGCCAGATCCGCTATAACCAGAGTATCCAGACTCACCACTGTAACCAGAATCACCAGAAAAACCTGAGATACCAGAATCACCACTGTAACCAGAGATACCGCTGTCGCCAGAGAAACCAGAGAAGCCTGAGATACCAGAATCTCCAGAAATACCGCTGTCACCGCTGTAACCACTGTAACCAGAGTCACCAGAACCGCTGTAACCAGAATAGCCAGAGAAGCCAGATGTACCTATGCCGCTGTAACCAGAGAATCCTGATAGACCACTACCAGAATAGCCAGAGAAGCCGCTATAACCAGAAATACCGCTACCACTGTAACCAGAGTAGCCAGAGAAACCAGAAGTTCCTACTTCACCGCTGTAACCAGAAAAACCTGATTCGCCAGAGAAACCTGAAATACCAGAATCACCACTGTAACCAGAAATACCAGAGTCACCACTGTAACCACTAATACCACTGTCACCAGAGTAACCAGAATTGCCACTATAACCAGAGTCACCACTGTAACCACTAATACCACTGTCACCAGAGAAACCTGAAATACCAGAGTCACCGCTGTAACCAGAAATACCAGAGTCGCCAGAGAAACCGGAAATACCAGAATCTCCACTGTAGCCACTTATACCACTATCACCAGAGAAACCGCTGTAACCAGAGAAACCTGATGTACCAGAGCCACCGCCAGAACCTGGCTGACCGCTGTAGCCAGAGAAACCTGACAAACCGTTTTGTCCGCTATAACCAGACAAGCCATCTTGTCCGCTGTAACCAGAAGCGCCGTCTTGTCCAGAATAACCAGACTCACCACTTAAACCATCTTGACCGCTGTAACCAGAGAAACCTGATTCACCGTTTTGGCCAGAGAAACCTGAAATACCAGACGCACCGTTTTGTCCAGAGAAGCCTGAGATACCAGATGCACCATCTTGACCGCTGTAACCAGAAATACCGGAAGCACCATCTTGACCACTGTAACCGGATTGACCATCTTGACCAGAGTAACCAGAGAAACCTGATTCACCATTTTGTCCGGAGTAACCAGATTCGCCGGATGCACCGTCAATACCGCTGTAACCAGAGAAACCACTTAAACCATCTTGACCTGAATAACCTGATTCACCAGAAAGACCATCTTGTCCGCTGTAACCAGAGATACCAGATGCACCATCTTGGCCAGAGAAACCTGAAATACCAGATGCACCATCTTGACCACTGTAACCAGAGATACCAGATGCACCATCTTGACCAGAGAAACCTGAAATACCAGATGCACCATCTTGACCACTGTAACCAGACTGACCATCTTGACCAGAATATCCAGACTCACCAGATAAACCGTCTTGTCCACTGTAACCAGATAAACCAGATGCACCATCTTGGCCTGAGAAACCACTTAAGCCATCTTGACCACTGTAACCAGAGAAACCTGATTCACCGTTTTGGCCAGAGAAACCTGAGATACCAGACGCGCCATCTTGACCGCTGTAACCAGACTCACCAGACAAACCATTTTGTCCAGAATAGCCAGAGAAACCAGAAATACCAGAGTGACCAGAAACACCAGATCCGCTGTAACCAGAAATACCTGAGAAACCAGAGATACCACTGTCACCACTGTAGCCAGAAATACCAGAGTCGCCAGAAAAACCACTGTAACCAGAAATACCGCTGTCACCAGAGAAACCTGAGAAGCCGCTGTAACCGCTATCACCAGTTGGGCCAACAATTGGACCTACGTTGGTCCATGCTGCGCCAGTCCATACATACAAGTCACCATTAGATTGAACAATGTATGCGTCATTTAAATTGCCTGTTGGTGGTAAGTCCCCTGGAGTTGCAACAGTACCAATAATATTAACTGATGTACCTTGCGCACCACTGATACCAGAGAAACCACTGTAACCAGAAATACCAGAGTCACCTGAGAAACCGCTGATACCAGAATCACCACTGTAGCCAGAGAAGCCTGAGATACCAGAGTCGCCAGAGAAACCTGAGATACCAGAGTCACCACTGTAACCAGAGATACCGCTATCACCAGAAAAACCTGAGAAGCCAGACAAGCCATCTTGGCCACTGTAACCAGATTCACCGGACAAACCATTTTGTCCAGAAAAACCAGAAATACCAGACGCACCATCTTGACCGCTGTAACCAGATTGACCAGACAAGCCATCTTGTCCGCTGTAACCACTTAAACCATCTTGACCAGAAAAACCAGAGAAGCCAGACAATCCATCTTGTCCACTATAACCAGATTCACCAGATAAACCATTTTGTCCAGAGAAACCAGACTGACCATCTTGACCTGAGAAACCAGAAATACCAGATGCGCCATCTTGTCCTGAGAAACCAGAAATACCAGATGCACCATTTTGTCCAGAAAAACCAGAGATACCAGATGCGCCGTTTTGACCGCTGTAACCAGAGATACCAGATGCGCCGTTTTGACCGCTGTAACCAGATTCGCCAGACAAGCCATCTTGTCCAGAATAACCAGATAATCCAGAAACGCCATCAATACCGCTGTAACCAGAAAAACCACTTAAACCATCTTGGCCTGAATAACCAGATTCGCCAGACAAACCATTTTGTCCTGAATAACCTGATTGACCATCTTGACCTGAGAAACCAGAAATACCAGATGCGCCATCTTGTCCAGAAAAACCAGAAATACCAGATACGCCATCTTGTCCAGAGAAACCTGAGATACCAGATGCGCCATCTTGACCACTGTAACCAGATTGACCGCTTAAACCATCTTGACCGCTGTAACCTGATTCACCAGAAACACCATTTTGTCCAGAATAACCTGATGTGCCATCTTGACCACTGTAACCAGACAAGCCGTCTTGACCAGAGTAACCAGAGAAACCTGATTCGCCAGTTTGACCGCTATATCCAGAGTAACCAGAAGCAGAAGCTGCGCCAGGTGCGCCACTATAACCAGAAAAACCTGAGAAACCAGAATCACCAGATACGCCATCTTGACCTGAATAACCAGAGTCACCTGAAACGCCATCTTGACCAGAGTAACCAGAAAAACCTGATTGACCGTCTTGACCTGAGTAACCAGAGTCACCAGACAAGCCATCTTGACCGCTGTAACCAGATTCACCACTATATCCAGAGTAACCAGATGCAGAAGCTTGACCATCTTGTCCAGAATAACCAGAAAAACCTGAGAAACCAGATGCGCCGTCTTGACCACTGTAACCAGAGTCACCAGATGCACCATCTTGACCGCTGTAACCAGAAAAACCTGAGTAACCAGAAACGCCAGACGTGCCACTACCACCGCCAGTGGGTGGTTGTAAAGATAAATTGCCAGCACCATCGGTGGTCATTACATAACCAGATGTGCCGTCACTTGTTGGGTACGCTAACCCAGTAATTGTAATTTGTGTGCCAGCTGTTAATACGGCATTAACAATATTGTTTGGTGTTGCTTTAGTTGTAACTGTACCGCCGTCTGACACTAAAGGCAATACGTCATTATCCGGTGCAACAGTTGTTACCGGAGGCAATTGTGTTATTTTTATATCTGCCATATTAATTTGTCACCAATAAGTCGTTATTTTGGGTGGCGATAATGTCGCCAAATTGTGTAATGATGTATAAGCCTGTTTCATACGGGGGCGCATAACTAGTAAAAATTGTGCCACCACCAATACCGTAAAGTGCAATTACTTGAATAGCTTGTCCGCTACTCGTATTTACTCGATCAACTACTCCTGCAGATCCAATAGCCATGGTTAGAAACCACCACCAAAAATACCAGATATTGCGGTAATAGTTGTTCCTGTAATTGCTGCAGGTGTTGTGTTGCCAATTACTGGTGGGCTTGATAAATCAAGTGTACCACCTAATGTTAAATTACCAGTTGAAGTTACAGTGCCAGACAAAGTTATTCCATTAACTGTTCCTGCGCCACTAACTGATGTTACTGAACCAATACCGCTGTATCCTGAATATCCGCTTGTTCCGCTTCCGCTGTAACCAGATATACCAGAATCACCACTGTAACCACTTGTACCAGAAAAGCCACTATAGCCAGATATACCAGAGTCACCACTGTAACCGCTTACGCCGCTTCCACTATAACCAGAGATACCACTATCGCCACTGTAACCAGAAATACCAGAAAAGCCACTGTAGCCAGATTCACCTGAGAAGCCACTATAGCCACTAAAGCTTGAGTAGCCACTGTATCCAGAAAAACCGCTATAACCAGATGTGCCAGAGTAGCCGCTTACGCCACTTCCGCTGTAACCAGAGATACCAGATCCACTATAGCCCGATATACCAGAAAAACCGCTGTAACCAGAAGTGCCAGAAAAGCCACTGTAGCCACTAAAGCTTGAGTAACCACTGTAACCAGAAAAACCACTGCGACCAGAATAACCTGAGTAGCCAGAAAAACCTGAAATACCACTTCCGCTGTAACCAGAGATACCGCTTCCGCTGTATCCTGAATATCCCGAAGCGCCATCACTGCCAACATATCCAGAAGCACCTGAATAACCAGAGTAACCAGAGATGGTGTACTGAATCCAAGGTGAAGATGGTAACTGTCCTGTTGCAACAGCAATCAATTGATTAGTTATATTGTAAACAATACGACCTTCAGCTTTACCAACTGTGTTTAACGCAGAAGTTGGATCTGCAATGTCGCTTGATGTTACATTTTGCAACACAGCCAAGTTTGCTAAGTTAGCAATGTCTTGTATCTGAGTTTGTTTTGTGATACCACGTTGGACGACAACAGCCAGCTCATTACCTGTTAGAGCTGTTGCTACTGGTAGTTGCGATATACTTTGATCGGCCATGGTTTACGTAATAATATCGCCAGGTTCGCCAGCGGTTGTAGCTTTTTCTTTTGTTTGAGTAATAAATACTGAGTTGCGACCAGGGTTGTTTGGTTGACGTACAAGCTGCCCGGGAGGGCTGTCAATCGGACCAGTTGGTGCGTCGCCAGTAACAATCTGCTGACCACCAATTGGGCCTGTAGCAACACTGACGTCTGGGCGCGGGAAGCGCAACGCAATATTTTCTGTTTGTATGGCGGGTAAACGCCATGGGTCAAAATTATCTTTATCTTCTGCACATACTCGCATCCCTGGAAAGTTGGGATCGGGCATTAAATCTACATAAGCAAACTTGCGCGAACATCTGTCACATATTGCTACGGACAGTACGCTGTTACCTCGAGTATCAAGGTAGACAGGCATGATTAACCTTTAACGCCAGATTGCAGTAATGTTAATGTTGCTGTACCAGTTCCGGCAGTAACATTTAATCGAATGGTAGCAACAGCAAATGCAAAGTTGCCAGATTGATTAGAGTTTTTTGAAGTTAAATCAGGATGGTTGTACCAAGTTGCGTTGCTGGGGGTGTAGTCTTGAGTAAACGGATTATCAAACGAATACTGTACAGAATATGTTACCGAGCCAGACACAACAATTCCAAGACCCACGTTAAATGGGTTTTGGTATTGGTCCATTGGAACTGGAGCGGTTGCCCCAACTCCAGTTTGTGATACGGTTATTGCTCTCATGTTGCTCTCCGAAAGGTCAAACGGCGGGACTTGCCCGCCATTAAATTAGTTATTGGTATAACCAGAACCGTATGGAGTAATTGTACCGTCAGCGTTACGTGCAGTGTAAACAACAGAGAACACACCAGCAGAATCATCAGAACCAGCAGCAGCGCGCAATGTTGATGTTGCAGTGCCAGTGTTAGCTGATAATGTTACGTTAGTTAATACGTTGATGGTTGGGGCGTTAGTTGCTACTGTACCAACAGATACACCATCCAAAGTCACAGCACGTGATGTGCCAGTGTTGGTTGGGTAAAATTGTACGTAGCTGATGCAAGAACCTGCAGGTAAGTATACAACTGCATCGGTTGCAGTAGTAACAGTAACTTGTTGGCTTAGTACGGCTGCGCCAGTATTATCTGGGCTTGTTGTACCATCGTTGCTAGTTGTTTGGCGTGTGTTAACACGTAAAGGGGCTGTAAATGTGCTTGACATTGTTGTATTCCATTTCTCAGTGGGTATCCCAAACTGTCCCTGAGTTGTGATGCCGGGAAGGGTCGGCAATCAGGATGGGATTAATCTTCCTATACCTACTAATGCAAACTTTTCAAAAAATCCGCCCTAAAAAAGCAAAAAAGCCACCTTGTGGGTGGCTTTTTTGTATTGCGAGGGTTTTTAAACGCCTTGAGTACCGTAAACGTTACGTGCGTCGTGCCAACCAGTAGCATAACGCTCGGTTGCTTTGTAACGCATAGAATCAGTCTCGAAGTCACCTTCCATGGATTTCTCCATTGGACGACGCATAACGAGCATGAGACCGTTTTCAGCATCAGTCTGAACCCACCAAGCTTTGCTAGAGGTCAAACGTGTTACCACGTGTGTACCTTTAGGCAACATGCCTGTTGATTTGATTGGGTTCAAATCGTTGTCGGCTGTACCAGAACGGAGAACAGACTTCAGAATAACTTCTGCCTGGAACTCAAGTGCTGGAGGAACAATTAATTGTTCTGCCTTTAAACGAATACGCTTACCGTTGTTGTCAATTGCGCCACGGATTTGAATCAAAATCTGTTCAACAGACGTTTGGCTCAAAGCAGCAGGAGTTGTCAACTTATTGCTATAGGTTTGACCGTTAGCAATTGGGTGAGCTGTATTGATCAAAGTTACGCCGTCACCGCCTACGTAGCCTGCTGTGAACGCAAAGTTCAAGAGGTTAGCGCAAAGGGTTTCTTTGGTTTCAATCATTGACTGAGCAAGATGCTTAGCAAATGTTGAGCCGATACGGATGTGATCGCCGTCTTCCATCAAAACTTTGGTCAAAGCGTAAGCCAAGCCATAGATTTGGTAGATGAAACGGGTGATGTACAATGTACCGCCTTGGTCGTAGCTAACTGGAGTGCCGTCAGGCATTGAGGGAGCTGCGTTCATACCAAACAGCATTACTTCTTCATGGTAGTTACGTGGGATACCTTGGATCTGCTCTACAAAGCCTTTCCATTCGTCTGCACGTTGCTCATATACACCATCAAAGACTTCGTTGATAATCGGTTCGACTACCGCACGAAAGTCTGTACTACGCATTGGGGTTGCCATAGCTTATTACCTTTCTTTCGTTGTTAATTAAACCGATACCTTAGGAGCAACAAAACTGTTGTTCGCAATGGTAACCTGAACAATCGTGTAAGTATCGCCCCAAGCGTTTAACTCGCCTGCTGGCCATGCTACTTCACGTCCTAAACCTACTACACGAACTTGTCCTTGCGCACCAGAAGCAACAGGACTTGCTGCTAAAGCGGTTGTGGAGAAACCAGCGCCACCGATACCGATAGTGTAACCATCGGCTGTTGTGAAACCAGCTGCTGCGGAGAAGTTGTACTGTGAACCTACTGCTGAAGCAGGAACAGAGCCGTTAGCTTGAGCTTCGTATACGAGAACTGGGTCTTGGAAGATCCAGAAAACGATAGAAGAAGCAGCGTCAAGGCTTGCCTTAGAAATTGACTTACCTAATGTACGGTTACCTTCGGCGGCTGTGTATTCCACACCGTCAAATACGCCGTAAACAGGGCGGGTTGTATCAGTTGTTGCAATTGTTAATTGGCCTGCAGCAGTGATCGATACGGGTTGATACTGGTAGAAAGTCTGACCAGTGCTCAAAGAGTAAGGAGCGCTATAATCCGGTGCGCCAACGACAAAGCTGTTTGTTCCAACAAATGGAACAGAGCGGTCGAGGCCACTTGGATGATAGATCGGCTTCATGCCAAAGGGTTTAAATGTTGTGGACATTTATGTTTTTCCTTTGTTATTTTTGAAGTATGTTATTCAAAACGAACATTACTATTCGCCTTTGCGGCTTCCTTTTCCATTTCCAAAACTCCACCTTCAAGAATTGAGCGTCCGCCTTTACCTTCTTGTGCGGTTGAACGCACTTGATCGGTAATGTTACGTTGAAATGCAAGTGGATCTTCCAAATGCATCATACGCATCACTTCTTGATAGATTTCTTCTGGTAATTTAAAGAGAACCATTTCATTACAGCTAACACAGCCTTCAAACTTGCCGGAGCTCATTTTACCTAGTCCTTCAAAGCCCTTACCTAACTCCGAGGCTTTAACTGGTTCATAACCCAACGCTACACGTTTGTCGATACTGTCGTAATTATTTGTAGTGGATAGCCAACACAAATGCATACCCGGAATGGCACCTTCCGGAAGGTCAGGCAGTGCGCTATTTGCCCATTTATCTCTGAACGCTTCTGCACGTTCGCGCTTACTTTTGTTTGAAGGATCTTCTGCTGCAATCCTTTCTTTTGTTTCTTGTACTCGATCCGCTAAGCGGTCATCTAAGTCACGTTTAATTCTTGTATTTGCCATGATAATTAACCTTTATTTTGACGATCATACGCGGCGTATGCGCGGATCATTTTGTTTCGTTTTTCAATGTCATCCCAAGCACCAGCGTCTTTTATTGCGCTAACACGTTCACGACTTAGCGTGATCATGCCAGGTTTTGCTGATGTTGTGTTTGCTACTCGGCTTGAGGCTGTTGGGCCTGCATTACGAGCTTTCTTTTCTCCACCTTTACTTGTATATCGGTGTGGCAAACGTGATGACAAACGACTATCTAACTCTTCCCAGTATTCAGGATCAGAAGGATCCCAACCATCTGCGGCAAGTTCTTGGTCAATTACTTTGGCAATTCTACTATCTGTATCTCGAGCTTGTGGATCATACCAAGAGTTCTGTTTAAGCCATTTTGTGGCATTTTGTTGAACTTCTAGGTTTAATTCATCAGGTACATTTTGTTTAGGCGTTTTAGCCTGCTCAACCTGTTGTTTTTTGTAATGCTGAGCTTGTTGCAAACGTTGTTTAGCGTCTGTCAATTGCTCTAAATATTCAATTTGTCCAGCAGCATCATTTGATTGAGCTGCTTGCAACATCTTCATTTTTGCATATTCAACTCGAGTGGCTTCGTCTTCGATAGCTTTGTCAAGTTGGGCAAATTGGTAAGATGCCGCTGTATTTTCAAGTTTAGCCAAACGTTCTGCCATTTCGGCGTTTCGTCGTTCTAGTGCTTGAATTTTGTTTTTAGCAGAAATTTCGCGTTGTCTTTTTAAATCCTTTTTAAGCCTACGTTCTTCACGACGGGCTTCACGGATTGCTTCACGTTCTTCTGCTGTTTCGCCTTCTTCTGCAGCTTCATCGTCTTCAATTTCTTCTTGACTACGATTATCTTCCTGTTTTTCTTCTTCAGGAGGCGCTTCTACTTGTACTTCTTGTTCATCCCCAAAATCTTCTGGAGCTTCTAGCTTGGCTAAAACCGAGCCATCTTCTTGTTCCTTAATCGGAACGTCTTTTTCGTTATCTGCCATAATTTTCTTTCAAAATTAATCTACAAAGGCTTTCATTTTTTGCGCATCTTCAAAAGTCTTGACGCGGCAAATGATTTCACGTGCCTGTAATGTAATGAAAATAATTGGAGCACCTTCATCGCCAGCGTCAAGAACAAAACGATCTCCGCCGTACTTAATGGTTCTCACAATATCGCCAACTTTACACCAAGGGCCTTCTGGCCATGGCTCCAAAGTATCTGGAGACTTATACGCTAAAGGTCCAATTTGGACTACTTTTGCAACTGTCTCATTAAACTTTAGTGTTTGCTGGGTTTCATCTGGTAAATACAGGCCACTATTTGTCATAGTTTTAACGCGTCTTAATTGCACAAGTACGCGGTCACCTGCAACTTCAACCCCTGGATCTATCACAGGAAAAACTTCTGCTTCCGTGCGTGGATCTGGTGGGTCATTCTTTTTTATATCATATGCTGCCATACGGCTGCGCTCCTTAACCTCTACAGGTCTTCTTCATCTTCCGTCAAAATTTCGTTGACAATGTCCAAGGTTGTTTCCAACCCTTCAATTTTGCCGATTAAATATTTATAATCTTCAAATGTGTGAACATTTGTCCCAGCGGTGACGGCTTCCGCTAGTTTTGCTTTTTCATCTTTCGTGCGAGAGATAATTTCTGAAATAAAGTCCTTCATAAACTTACTAATGCAAATTTATCAGAAAATCCGCCCCAAATATTAATAAAAATTGCCGCTTGACAAATCTTTAAGGTTTTTATCTGGACCAATTTTGTCAGAATTTGCCATTTTGGCTTGGCTTGCACCAATTTTCCAGTTGTTGTTGCGACTAGAGCCTGATGGGCCTTTGTCAAGTGTGGTTTCGCCAGGGCCGCCAGCGTAACCAGGGGTGCCTGTCATTTTATAGGCTTTTTTGTAGCCTACTTCGCCGCCGGGTTGTTTTGTGTTTGCCATTTATTGTCCTTGTTGTGGAGGTTGTGCTTCTTGTTGTGCTGCTTGTTGTTCCATTTGCTGCTGATGTTGTTGATCGTTTTGCATTATTTGCTGTGCATGTTGTTCAGCAGCTTGCTGTTGCTCTTGTTGCGACATTCTAGCTTGATGTTCTGCCTCAATTTGGTTTTGAACTTCAACTGCTTGTTGCTCAAATGCCTGTTTTTGCACTTCTAAACCATGTTGTCGAATATCATTTTCAGCCGCAATTGTGGCTTCCATGGCAGACAAGTTTTGTTCGTGCTCAAGTTGGGCTTGTTGTTGGTCCATCTGGGCGCCAGCATTAATTATGGCAACACGCTCTCTTGCCGCGTTGTTAATATTTGCCAATGCAATATCTTTAGCGTTTTGTTGGCTGTCAATATTAGACTGAGTTTGGTATTTAGCAACCAATTCTTGAACTTGTTGTTGGAGTTCCGCAATTTTAATTTGGTATTCTTGCTGTGATTTTTGTGTATCCAGCTGCATTTTGGCCTGAGCTTCTTGTGCTTTACGTTGAGTCTCAGCCATTTGCGTTTTAAGAATAACTTGCGCAGTTGGATCTGATAGCGCGCTAGATTCTTGTTGCTGTTGTTGCGCTTGAGAAACTTTTTGTGCTAATCCTTGGATTTGTTGTACAAATGGCCCTAAACTGCTTTGAGAATCTTGGTTTACCATTTGTGAAGCAAGTGCCAAAGCTTGTTGGGCATCTAAATCAAGCGGTTTTTCTTGATGTAATTCAAGAGTATCTTGTCCATTAGATGCTTGAGCCACATAAGAGCGCATAGATTGCAAATAATGTAAAGTTAAATGCTGTTTAATATGTTCTAGTGCATGCGGCGCAAATGTTGGACCAATAACTGGGTTACCGCCGTATGCTGGATTTTGAGCGTATTCCAAATGAATCTTAATGTGTGCAATGTGATCTTGGTCTGGATAAGCAGCGGCTGGACGACCCATAGTCATAGAAACGTTTTCTAAAGCTGGATTAGATTCATTAGCACCTAATGGGTTTGGTAACACTTCATTTACGCCGGGGACTTTAAGTTGTTCTAAAATACGCTGATAAACAGCGCGAAGGTTGAACATTCCTGGAGGCGCAGATGTTGCCATTTGCAACAACGCTTGGTTTTGAGCAAGGCGTTGAGTTTCAGAAAAAATGTTAGGATCTGAAACTGGGCGTACATCATTGTTTGCTGCAAAGTCACGGACTTTAATTTCTTCGCCGGACTGATTGTCCATTTCATCCAAGTACCAATGATTGATACGGGAAACGATTGCCAAAGATTTGGCTTGACTGCGATGCAAACGGGCATGAATGCTGGAAAATACTTTAGCGCCTTGTTCAATAAGCGCTTGAGTTGTGCCAACGGGCATTTGGTTGTTAGCGTCACCAATTTTTTCTTCTGCAGTAGTAACAACACCTTTTGCTGCGTCTGTTAACCAACCTAATAGCTGGAATAAAACGTTAGACGGCGCATTAAACGGCATCGGCATCGCAATTTTGCGAACGTCGTCAACACCAGGGGCGCCTTCAATTTCAATTACTTGCGTGGGCTCAATTCGATCAGACTGTCCACCAATGCGTCCACCTTTAAGCTTAAGCATTGTCTGGCTGTTGTTGATATGAGCAGCATCAAGAAGAGCACGCAAGCTACCGGTAAGAGCAGCACTAAGGCCCCCAATAAGCTGAGGTAATCCAATAGCGTAAGCTCCGCGCCAAGGAATGAATTTAAACTCAACGTACCAGTCGAGTTTTTCGAGTTTCTCATCGCCAGCCTCCCAGTTGCGGTAAAGAGACAATACTTTGGAGCTTGTCTCGTCAATTGTTAAAATGTACGGAGCGCGACGACCTTCTGTTTCAGCATCGTCATCTAACCGCATAAAGCAAGTTATCTCATAAATACGGCGTAAACCGTCAATGTTTTTAGAGGGCTCTTCTTTGCCTTCAATTTTGTTGTTTGCTTTTTCAGATCGGGTTTGATCGTTTAACGGAGCGTCAGATGTGTAGTTAAAATTATCTAGATCGCGGTAAACACCCTGTTCAACACGTTGAAGATACGTATCTTCGGTAATGTCTTGAACTTCAGTAACTCGAGGAGATGTATAAAAGTTTGTTGAAGCCCATGGTAGCAAAATGTTGTCAATTGCAACCCATTCGCACGTTGGGCGGCGTTGTTCTGATTCATAACGCCATTTAAGGAACTGAGAACCGCCAAGGGGTAGCTGTGTCAACAGCTGTTCCATTTCGTCGCGGTACTCTGGAATTTGTTCTGTGAACTGCCAGTTCATAAAGTTTACTTTACGATCGGCAACTCTTTCTTTTATTTTGTTTGCTTCGCCCTTAATACTGGATTTAACAATACCTTCTGGGGGAAGTAATTCTTTAGCAGCAGAGGCAGCAAAGTCAACACAAGACTCAGCCATGACAGGATGGACAACTTTAGAAGCGCCATCAAATGTTGCACCGCCAGGTGCATCTTTACCAAGACCGGTTCGTTTTAAACCTTCTTCGTATTGTTTGTCACGTTGCTTCCTAGATTCTTTGTCTACGTCAATGTAATCTAAATACTCAATTGCCATTGATTGAAGAACGCCTTCATCAAACACTTCAGCTAAGTTTTCATAAAACTCAGGATTTTTTTGTGGGCCTTGTTTTTCTTGAAAGTTAACTATGACAGAGCCATCTTCCAATTCAATGACTTCTTGTTCTAAATCTTCTGGGGTTAAACCCAAGGAATCGGCGTACGCTTCCAAATCATCATCTTGCTCTTCAGCATTATGAAGCTCATCTTCACGTTCAAGGGCTGCCAAATTAGCACCGGCTTGAATAGGTAGTTCGGGATTTGCCATAGAGTGTTCAAAAATGTGTTATTAGATTCCTAATTATACTAATGCAAAGAAACGACTGTTTCCGCCCTTATTGCGCATAAGGATTTGTAAACCGCTTTTTGTAGTCGTCATCAGCGTAGTCATAATCGCGTGGGGGTAGGGGGTCTAGCTGCAACCACCCAGAATCCCGAAGAACCCGTAATGCTTGTGAAAGGGAATCGACATAGTCATCGTGACCCCCGGCTTCTGGAAAGGAACAGACTTGGCGAAGGAACCTTTTGGACCAATCTGCAAACTCGCCTTTTTTACCCGGCTCCTCCGGTATGTAAACTTTTCCTTTTGCCACCAAGGGTGCCACGATGTTCAAACGCTGCACCTTATCGGCTCGTCCTGGGTTGTAACCCCGCACAGGCACCGAGGCGCCTTGGAGCTCTTGAATCAGGGAGATACCAGCGGACTTGTCTTCCATCAGGATCAAGTCTGCCTTACGGCCTTTGGCAAATGAGTTGTCTGCTCCGTATACCACTTCCTTAAAGTCGTCGATTACCTTACGACGCAGCTCAGGGTAAGACAGATGGTTGTCCCATGAGTCTAGCAAAATGACGCAAGTGCCGGCGTCTTCTCTATCAAACACACCCCATACCGTACAAGCCGTGGGGTCGTTCATGGTTTTTTCTGAGGTTGCTGGATCGTATGAGGCAATTACGTATTCCAGTGTTGGCGTTGGTTTGTCCGCAGGCCATAACTTAAACATCTTGCGTTTAATGATGCCAGATGACTCAGGATCCAAGATCTCGCCATAGATCTCTTGGCGGCCCATGTCAGTGCCATCGTACGTCTCAAGCTGTTTAAAGAACGTTTCAGATAGGTTTTCGCGGTTGTCATACGACGAGGCGTTAACCACATATACGTCACCACCAACTTTGCCCTCAAATAAATCAACGATTAGTTCTTTAGGTTTAGGCGTTGTGGTGATGATCTGTTGAACACGGGCGATTCTGGGATCTTTGAGACGTAATGTAAATTGCACACCATCGTAGGCTTCGTCAAGGTAATCGAAGGCGCAGAGTTCGTCAAACCAAGCTCCGTGATATTGCTTACCTCGATAGCGTTCTGGTTCCGAACCAGGAATACCCTGAATAATTGATCCGTTAATAAGGGTGATTTCAAATAATGATTTGTTGTAGTCCCGGATGATGGCAGGTGGAATAATATTGAGTAGTCCGCTGTCGCCTTCAAAGCAAGTGGCTCGAATGTCATTACTGGTTGGAGCAGTAACAAGCCAGCGAGTATTGTCATATTTCCAAGCGCGAATCCCAATCCAATGCGACGCAGTATGGGTCTTTCCAGAACCGCGTCCAGCCAACATAAGAAACGTGTCATATTCCCCGTCTTCTGGTTCTTTTTGGTGTGCTAACGCTTGAAGTGCCCATTTGACCTGCCAAATGGCAGAATCAAGCTGTGGTTTAGGCCAGTGCTTATTATTGTCCGCAAACTTCTTGAGCGTCAGTATTTGTTTTTCTGTTAACGACATGCTATGAATCCTTCTCCTACGAGAATCGTGTTGTCTTCCCCAGTTGTTTCAATATGAACGCAGGACTGTGGGGCAATAGGCTCAATTAGTTTAATAAACCGTCTTTTATGATGCACCTTTATCGGCGGCGAGACTTGGTCTTGTATTAATTGTAACCTAGATTTAAAAAATATTGTGAAACTTGGTTTAGAAGGATCGTGTAACACATTGATTCTATGGCCTAAAGATTCCAACAGACACTGTATCTGCAAAATAATAGGCTGGGTTGTGGCAGAAATTCTAAACCGGTCTTTACCTTTGGAATACTGGCGCGATTTGGCGTACAAAATTCCACGCAGCAATTCAATTCTTTGTTCTTTAGATGCTAAAAGGTAATTGTTTGGTATCCGTATTGGCATATTGCCAGCCAAATGCGATTCTATTGTAGGAAAAACTACAAACTCTCGTTCGCCGTTGGGAATTTTTTGGTATTCAGTAACCTGATACCCAGCGTCTTGAAATTGTTTATATATCTCCGGGGCAAATCCACGGGGTGAAGCCATGCGTTTGTTTTTTCGGCGGTTAAAAAACCAAAACCCAAATAGGAAAGGCGGGACCGGAAGGTCTTGGGTGGGGAAATCTAAGGGTTTTGTTGTGGGGACAGAGAACGAAAGCCTGTTTCGTCTATCCCGAAGACTGGTTTCTGTAAGGGTTGCTATAGTTCTGGGGCGTAGTTTGCGCCGAAACTTTTGAATCCCTTTATACGCAGCTTCCTGAGTGCGGCATTTCTTTGTTTCTACCAGAAATCCAAGGTGTTGATCCCCTGCCACGGATAGATGATCATCAAATACTACCTCATAGCACTGTTCGGCACGGTATTCTTGTACCAATTTTATTTGGACTATTTTTCCATCTTTATCAAAGACATAGTCACCAGGCTGCAAGTTACGGGCAGCTTTCCAATAATCAAGGGTTAGTACTTTTTGGTTCGCTAATATGGCCATAGAAGTTTTGAAGGACCCATTGGTCCAGAAAGTGCCCTAACGGCTCTCTAATATTGCGTTGGACTTTGTAAGGTAGCCTTTGTATGTCCAATGCGTCTTTGGTTAGTTTGAGACGGTATTCCAAGAAAGCAACTGTTTCTTTGTCAATAATTGACGCTGGAACATCTATCGTTTCAAAATTAATGAAGTTGGATACCAGCACTCGAAAACCGTGTAGCTTTCCATTGGCCTTTTCTATTGCCCCGGCAATTTGGTATACATATTCATTCATATATCCACTAATGCAAATTATAGCCGTTTGCCGCCGTAAATCCAAAAATAAACCCAAATTTGTACCAGTAGTACTAGTAGTACCCCTTTATTTACTTTATTTAAAAAAAAAAAAAAAAAAAAAAAAAAAAAAAAAAAAAAAAAA
>Ga0209188_1000194_pt1 | contig 67491 bp, 56 predicted proteins | sample C_130625_EF_Meta_FD_187307 | JGI IMG/M metagenome (GOLD analysis project Ga0209188, IMG submission 187307) | Freshwater microbial communities from Lake Croche, Canada to study carbon cycling - C_130625_EF_MetaG (SPAdes) (version 2) | ecosystem: Environmental > Aquatic > Freshwater > Lake...
GATGCCAGCTCCCCGGGTCAGATTTGTGAAACGCATGGCCCTCCACACTAAAATCGATGCTCCCGGCCTGCGAGAATGATTCTCTAAGAAAACGCAACTTTCCCCGAAAAAAGGTGTTATAATAAACAAGATGCTACTCCCCCTTCCGGAAAAACTCTGGAATCGCTACTCCGCCGCCCACTTGCTGAACAGGGCGGGATTCGGCGGAACGCCTGCGGAGATCGACGACCTCTACTCGAGAGGAATGGATGGTGCGGTGGAGTGCCTCCTTAATGCACCAAACGACGAGGATCTCTTTCCAAGGCCTCCCATGATGGAGCCTGCAAAGCGGGTCGAGTATCAGAAGCAAATCAAGAACGCTCCGACCGAGGAAGAGCGAGTGAGAATCAAAAAGTCCTTTTTTAGAGATGAAAGAGCGGAAATCATCGCCCTCCGTCTCTGGTGGCTAAATCGGATACGCTACACGACTGCTCCGCTACTTGAGAAGTTGACGCTGTTTTGGCACGGGCACTTCGCCACGAGTAACCAGAAGGTGAACGATCCCTACCTGATGTGGCTACAAAACGAGACCATGAGGCAGCATGCTTTGGGGAAGTTCCCCGTGATGCTGAAGGCCATGTCGCAGGACCCCGCCATGATCAGGTGGCTTGACCTCAACCAGAGTAGCAAAAAGCACCCGAACGAGAACTTCGCTCGTGAAGTAATGGAACTCTTCTCGCTTGGTGAGGGACACTATTCCGAAATGGATGTTACGGAGGCAGCACGAGCCTTCACCGGATACAGGGTCGTCCCTGAGACAGCTACCTTTCACTTGGCCACGAATGCCCACGACTCGGGGATGAAGACCTTCCTTGGGAAAACGGGAGATTTTACTGGGGATCAGATTCTCGATCTCATCGTGCTCCAGCCACAGTGTGCGCGATTCATTGGAAAGAGGCTCTGGCAGTTCTTTGTCTCAGAGTCACCCAATGAGAAGACCATCTCTGAAGTCGCTGATATCCTGTTGAATAACGGTTACGACATCGGCAAAACGCTTAGGGTCATCTTCAGAAGCTCTCTCTTCTATTCACGGGCAGTCGTTCACCACCAGATCAAGGGGCCTGTGCAATGGATGATCCAGACAACCAGGATGCTGGAGATCCCGCTGCCTGATGCCAAGGTCCTCGAAAACTCGATGGCAGCATTGGGACAGGTGCTTTTTGCCCCACCCAATGTCAAAGGGTGGGATGGGGGAAGAGCCTGGATCAGTGCCTCAAGCCTTCTCTACCGCTACAATCTTGCGGCCTATCTGCTGAGCGGCAAGGCACACATCTTGGGTGGTGGAGGTGCAAAGACCGCCCAGTTACCTCTCGAAGCGATCGCACCTCCTTCCACGCGCGTATCCTGCAACCTGCTTCTGGAGCCACTTGCATTCAGGATCTTTAACATTCCCATCAGTACGCGGGATTTCTCCAGCTACATGAGCTACATCAGTAAGCAGACTCCGCCCTATTCGGACAACGCGGTGAGGGATCTGATGCAAATCATGATGGGAACTCCTGAATTTCAGCTGAACTGATGCTATCTTGAATCAACCCTAATCCCCAGACCAAGCCACACGATGAAGACGCCCCAAGAACAAACGCTTCACACACGTCGGGAGTTCATACGCACCTCCTTCCTAGGGGGGGCGCTCGCCTCGACAGTGCCCCTCTTTTTGGAGAAGACCTTCCTGACCCTTGACTCGATGGCCGCGGCAACCACTGGGCAGTATGCAACTGGCAAGGATTCCACAATCCTCGTGGTGCTCCAGATGGCTGGAGGAAACGACGGCCTCAATATGCTCGTTCCTTACGGGGATGATGCCTACTACAAAGCCCGCCCAAGGATTGCGATTCCCTCAAACTCGGTCCTGAAGATCAATGATTACGCCGGACTTCATCCCAAGTTAACCGGCCTCAGGGATCTCTATGGTAGCGGAACCCTCGGACTGATCCAGGGTGTCGGCTATCCCAATCCCAACCGCTCCCACTTTCGCTCCACGGAAATTTGGCAAACAGCCAGTGATTCGGGTCATAACGAGAGCGTGGGATGGATCGGGCGCTATTTCGATAGTTGCTGCAAGGGATCGGATCCCTCTGTCGGTGTCTCCATTGGAGGACAGACTCCGCAGGCCTTTGCCTCCCCCCATCCGAAGGGGATCGCTTTTTCAGATCCGTCCCAATTCAGGTACATGAGCGAGGCGGCAAGTAATCCGAAGATGGCTGAACAGTTCATGAGGGAAATGAACTCCCCGACCGAGAATATGGGACATGGAGGCCTGTCCGATAACAGCGGAGGCTCCATCGGCATGATCTCGGGTTCGCCCGATACGGCGGGAGACACTCTCGATTTCCTACAGAGGACTGCCCTTGGGGCAGAAATGAGCAGCGACAAGATCCTTGAAATCATACGTAAATCGAAAAGCAGTGTCGATTATCCGAGATCCCAACTTGGCAACAGTCTGAACCTCGTCGGCCGTCTCATTCAGGGAGGACTACCGACGCGTGTCTACTATGCCTCCCAAGGAGGATTTGATACGCACGCCAACCAACTTCCTTCACACGATCGCTTAATGACCGATCTGAATGCTGCGCTCACATCGTTCGTGGCGGATCTGAAAGCGCAGGGCAATTACGATCGGGTCCTTGTACTGACATTCAGCGAGTTTGGCAGACGTGTTGCTGAGAATGCGAGCGGTGGAACCGATCATGGTGCCGCGGCACCTCTCTTCGTCCTAGGTGGTGCCGTCAAACCCGGCCTCTACGGAAACTATCCGAGCCTCACCGACCTGTACGAGGGGGACTTAAAGTTTCATACCGACTTCCGTTCCGTTTATGCCACGGCCCTCGAGAAATGGCTCGGCGCACCAAGCGAACAAGTACTCGGTAGAAAGTATCCTATTCTCCCCTTTATTTAGCATTTCGGTTGGACCAGTTGCCAATAACGATCAACAGGCAAGTTGCGAGAACTGGTTCCGCAGGGAAGAGGACTCCTTGACGTAGCAGGAGGAGAGTCGCTCCAATAAGGCTGGCGAACATAACTCCTGCAATAAGGATCCGGAATCGCAAGCAGAGATTCATACTGAAACAGAATAGAAGGGCCCAACATAAAAAAAGGATCCCCTGCAGAAAAGGCGAGAGTCGGGAATAGAGTAACAAATCCAATACGGCAGCCATCTTCGAAACCCTATCGAAGTCTCGCTTGGGAGCAATGAACACAACGGCGTCATGGAAGATCTCTTCAAAACCGGGATTGATCGTTCCGCGCTCTTTCTCTTCCATGCGAAAGAGGAAGTCGTCCAAAGCGACAGTACGAGGTTTCAATGAGTAGGGTAGACTAAGATCCCCATACGCATTGAGAGGAAGGGGGCAGAAATTATTCAAAATAAGAATCCTTTCAAATAGGAGAGCGGGTGAGGGAATCCTCAACTTCTGGTCGATTGCATCCCACCAAACAGTCCCCTCGGTATTTCCCTGTGCACTTCGTACAAAGAGAGGGAGAGCAGATGAACTGATGCTCCGATTATTTTCAGCAAGACCAGCCAGCTTAAAAGGAAAGGAAGGGAACGTTTTCGGTAAGGGGATACACCTAAGTGGTGATTCTTTGGGCGACTCATCTGATGAATTGGTCCTGGGTTGATTCACCGGTATTCCGCGCCGATCAAATTGGGTGATCCGATTGGCGATGGCTGGAGTCACGGGGGCCGCATCGGGAGCAGATTCCATGTTCTCGCAGATGGTGATCGAGCGAGGTTGCAGAAAGAACAATCCTCGCAACGATAATGCCACATCCATGGCGTTAAGGCTTTCGCGGTTGCTCTCCAAGGAGAGCATGACTGCATTTGTTTCAACAGGCTTGAGCGATTTGGGCAGAGAACTCACTAGGTATCCCTCAATCGTTGTGAAGAGACCGCCCGCCGTCATAATCGAAAGCGCTGCGATGAGCACCACGGCCGAAAGGCTACTCCAAGGCACAATCCAGCCCTCTTCTCGAACCAAATCCAAATCTGAATCAGACACGTGATTTTCCTGGCTTGGATTTAATAGTCACAGCCCCCGCATTCAGAAGTGTTGTAGCATGGGCCATTGCAGAGACGGTGACACCCCCCAACATGCGTGCGATCTCTTTCACCCGATCATCTCCCTCAACAGGTTCTAGCAGAGTCCCGGTACGTCCTTCCTTAACGGATTTAATCACGACAAACTGAGCGCTACCGCAGGCAGCGACTTGAGGCAAATGGGTGATGCAGAGGACTTGGTGAGAGTCACCAAGTTGTCTCATCTTGGAAGCAACCTTTGTGGCGATCTCGCCACCGACATTGGCATCGATCTCGTCGAATACGAGCAGCGGTATCTTGTCCTGATTGGCGAGGGCTGACTTGAGGGCAAGCATGACACGGGAAATCTCACCACTGGAGGCGATGGCTCGCAGGGGCTGAGCTGGCTCACCCGGATTGGGTGCAAAGAGAAACTCTGCCACTTCGGAACCATCAGGACCGGGCTCCTGCTGAGATTCGAGTTTGATTTCAAATCCGGCCTGTTTGAATCCCAGGTCACCCAGCTCACGCGCGACAGTCTTGGAGAGGGTCTCAACTCCCTTGAGACGCTTTGCAGAGAGTTTCTCTGCAGCTGCAATGGATAGGTGCTGAGCCTCAGCAACCCGTTCACGGACCTGAATCCTGAGAGTATCGAGTCCCGAGAGGTGCTCCAGTTCCTTGGCCGAGTGAACCCCACGGGCAACAATCTCCGGGATACTCGGACCATACTTCCTCCTAAGGGTGGCGATAACATTCATTCGCTCTTCCAGGGCTTGGTATTCCATCGCATCAAGCTCAATATTCCCGGCGTAATTCTTCAGGTTGCTCATCAAGGAATCGAGCCCCTCTGTCAGTCGATCGAGCTCCTCCATGTAGGAGGCTGCCCTGTCATCAATCCGCATCAACTCCTTGAGCATGCGAGCGGATTCGGCAATGCCGAGCGCAGCGCCGCGCTCATCATCCTCGATTCTGGCGACCACTCCGGAAGAGAGTTCGATCAGCCTGCGACTGTTGGAAGCGGCTTTGTAGCGTGAGAGGAGTGTCTCTTCCTCGGTTTCCGAAAGATTGGCCGAACTGATTTCCTCAACCTCGGCTCTGAGTAGTTCCAGGCGTTCTTCGCCACCCGACTCTGACTCCAGTTGCTCCAGCTCCCGATGTGCCAATGAAAGCTCCGCACGACGAGTAAGATAAAGCTCTCTTTCGGGGAGGGCGTTACAAAAGCGATCGAGGAGGAGTGTTTGCTCGCGTCTTGAGAAGAGGGACTGGTGATCATGAGGGCCATGAAGGTCGACCAGATAAACTCCCAGATCCTTGAGCACGGAGAGGTTGCAGGGACTGCCGTTGATAAACTGACGCCCTCCTGAGCCGCTACCCTCGGAGGTAATGGTCCGCTTGAGAATTAGCTCTCCGTCATGGCAGGGATCGACCCCCCGTTCCTCAAGGAGTGCCGCGATCTCATCATTCTGACCGAGTTCGAAAACCGCCTCAATGCCTGCCGAGGATGCGCCTGCACGGACAAGGCTCCTGTCCGCGCGATCTCCAAGAAGGAAGCTGAGTGCACCGATAATGATCGATTTCCCGGCGCCAGTCTCACCTGTAATGGCCGTGAATCCGGGCTGGAGAGTCCAGTCCAGCTCCTCCACAAGGGCCAGATTACGAATACGAAGGGATCGGAGCATTGCCGACATGGCGGATACTATGCCAGCGTGTCACTCTAAAGAACAAGCCATGCCGTCATTGGAACTCACCTTTCTTGGAACCGGAACCTCACAGGGAGTCCCGATCATTGGCTGTGACTGCCTTGTCTGCTGCTCCACGGATCCCCGTGACAATCGCACCCGCACCTCCCTCCTCATCAAGGCACCAGACCTGCACTTTGTCATCGATACGGCCCCAGACTTCAGGCTCCAGTGCCTCCGGGAGGGGGTTAATCGTCTCGATGCAGCCCTCTTTACCCATGCCCACACTGACCACATCATGGGGTTCGACGACATGAGGCGCTTCTGCGAGATGGATGACCGGAAGATGCCCATCTACGCTGAAGAGGAGACCATGAGTCATCTCAGGAGAATGTTTCAGTACGCCTTTGATCCACCCCAGATCTGGAAAAACTACCTGAGACTCTCCCCGCATGTGATCGACGGACCTTTCCAACTCGGGGAAACGACTGTTCTGCCGGTGGCGCTTCCGCACGGGAAGATAATGACCACGGGCTATGTTTTCTCACGACAGGGACGCAAGCTGCTTGCCTACTTCACCGACTGCGCGAGTGTACCGGAAGTCGCACGTGAGGCAGCCAGGGGGGTGGAGGTCCTCGTACTGGATGCACTCAGGGATACGCCTCATCCGACGCATATGAATTTCGAGCAGGCTCTCGAGACGGCTTCAGCCATTGCTGCCGGAGAGACCTATCTCGTCCACATCTGCCATGAGGTCTCTCATGCCAAAAAGAAGCTCGAGATGCCTGAAGGATGTCAGCTTGCCTACGACGGCCTGAAAGTACCATCCACCAAGTCATGAGGTTTTATCTCGCGGCAGTTCTTGCTTTGATAGTCTGCTTTACGGCTTATCTTCCGGCCTCCACACCCTCAGAGGATGCGTCGGCGACCGTGGTAGTCTACAATGTCAATGATCCCGACGCGAAGGGGTTGGCTGACTTTTATTGCTCGGCCCGCATGATCGATCCCTCCCGGGAAATTCCCTTGTCCACCCCAGTGGCTGAAGAGATCTCAAGAAGTGACTACGACACTACCCTTGCGCAACCCTTGCGTGATGAGTTTGTGAAACGGGGATACTGGGTTCTTAGTGGTGGACCTGAAAATCATCCAGCCGTTACATGGACCCAGATCCGCTATGTCGTTCTGATCCGAGGGATCCCCTTAAAGATCATGCCATGCAGCGCTTATCCGGGGGACTCGAAGATTCAACCAGATCCCATCGGGGGAAGAAACGAAGCCTCCGTTGATTCTGAACTCACCCTTCTGGGGCTTTTCAGCAGTCAGATTTCAGGGGTCATGAAGAACCCCCTCTGCAACACGAATCTCGCGGCCGACTTTCACGCGCAGATTCCTCCCTGTTTTCTTTTTGTGGCACGTCTGGATGCACCGACAGCGACAACTGTGAGGAACATGGTGAGCGATGGCATTACGGCTGAGAAGGAGGGGCTCTGGGGATGGGGCTACATCGATCTTCGCTCGATCACGGATCCCGGCTACGTCATCGGCGACCAGTGGATCAAGCAGGCTGGTGAGGCGATGCGTCAGCAGGGGATACCCGTCATCACCGATGATCTGCCGGACACCTTTCAGGCAGGATTCCCCATCACGGATGCAGCCGCTTACTTCGGATGGTATGCGGAGAATATCAATGGTCCCTTTGCTGAGAACTCCTTTAAGTTCGTACCGGGCGCCGTGGCTGCACACCTTCATTCCTTCAGTGCAGTAACGCTTCGCGACCCTATGAAGGGATGGACCGCCCCCTTGCTAACTAGGGGCGCCAGCGCCTCGGTTGGGAACGTATACGAGCCTTACCTAGCCTTCACCACAGATTTCGGAGTGATGGAGGCAGCCCTACTTGCTGGATGCAACTTGGCCGAAAGCTACTACATGGCCCAACCTGTTCTTTCGTGGATGAGTGTTCTGCTTGGTGATCCTCTCTATCGTCCTTACGCGACGCTTAACTCAGCAGAGATACCGAACACCTCGGTCTGGACCGATTACAGGCAGATCATTCGATCCCATCGAGGGAGCGTCCTCAAGTCGGCAATCGATCTCGTTCATCGGGCTCGGGAGAAGAAGCAAAGTCTCTACCTGGAGGCCCTTGGGGCCGCTCAACTCAACAAAGGATACCTTCCAGCTGCTGAAGCGAGCTTCCGGGAGGCTGGGCAGATCGAAACAAACCCTATCATTCAGTTTCGACTCCTCCTGGAGCAATCAAGGGTTCTTGAGAAGGAGGGGAGGGGTCTCGCTGCCGCCGCATTGCTCAGTAAGAACCTCTCCCGTTACACTGAGAGCTCACAAAAGGGGCTTCTTCTTGCTTGGATTGCACGGATGGAGCCGATCAAGCCGACGCCAACTCCACCGGTATCATCCTCTGCACCTCCTGCAAAGAGATCGAATCACGACTAAACTATCTTAGAGGTTCTTACGACGAAAATAGACCGCCTTGACCGGCTCGAGTGCTGAAAAATATCCGACCATCACCTTTTCGCGCATCAACACCCAAGGCTGGGCATAGTTAAACCCGTTTTTTGTGAAGACAATATCATCAGCCAAGTGAACGGAAGAGTGTATCACTTTGTTTTCCTTATTCAGAAGGAGTACGAGATCCCCGGGCAACGAGGGTTCCGCAATCTGATAGTAGTTTTCAATGATGAAGCGGCTTGCGAATGTGTTATCAAGCATACGTGGATCGGGTGATGAACTAAAAAAGTTCAAAGCAGACCAATGACAATCTGGCTGATTCATACTTTTTCCATCCGAGGGTAATGGGGTTCTGAAAAGATTTTCACGTGCCATCTGTGGAAGCAGATAGATGACACTAAGGTTTCCTCCATTGGGAAGAGACTTTTCTGCTTCAAGCAGCGGCTTGATGTCTTTTGCCCTAACACCCGAAACCAACATCCAATAATTTGCTATTTTATCCAGATCAGAATCCGGCGTAATCATCAAACGCGTCAATACGCCACTTACTCCAGTCATGGTTTTGAGGAATTCCTGGCGCTCTTTGGGAGAATGCAAATGCTTCAAAACGAGCTCAGGATCGCTGAAATAGACATAACCATTCCGCTCGTAGGAGAGTTTCCTCAGGAGTGAAATAATAATCCCTTTGTTTTCATACTGATCTGTTACCAGCAGATTCTCAATATTGGTATTGGGAATAAAGTAAGGCGTGACTTGGTACTTATTGGCCTGGTTTTTAGAGAGTTCGAGGTAGAGACGTGATCGAACGGCAGAATCCAGCGATAGGAGGGTCTCCTCGTCGGGCTTCAAGACAAAGGAGCCTTGGATGAAAGCTAGTCTGCTTTTGAGTAGCCTTTCGATCTGGTACTCCGAACACCCGCATGCAAGAAGCAGAGACTGAACAGCAGGTTCGCTCATCCCATCAAAGTTCCATAAGGGGGTACCTCCCTGTGTCTGATCAAATCCGACGTACTCAACGGGTTGCTCGATCCGGATATTCCACTCATAGAGTCTTCCCCAAGGACCATCAGAGATGATCGGTGGAGTACCTCTCAATTTAAGTTCCACCGAGTGGTCGTAGAGGTGCATCAGGGCTGCTGATCCCGCTATCAGTAGGAATAGGAGGAGTACTGGAGGACGCAGCGGAGTCTTTTTTTCTACAGTCTGCATGATTTGAGTAAGAAAGGATCCTCAGTTACAATAGATGATCTCATGTGATGATGGATGAACTTCTCTCATGATTTCTGATTCAACAATCACTCAAGGGAAAAACACCTACCCTCGCGAAATGTTGCAGAAAAGATCCGAAATCATCAGTTCGTTTTCAGCACCTCGATGAAGGCTTCCTGAGGGATATTCACCTGGCCGATGGCCTTCATCCGCTTCTTGCCTTCTTTCTGTTTCTCAAGAAGTTTGCGCTTTCGGGTGATATCGCCACCGTAGCACTTGGCGGTCACGTTCTTGCGCATGGCACCAATGCTCTCTCGGGCGACGATCTTACCGCCCACGGCAGCCTGAATGGCCACTTGGTACATCTGCGTCGGGATAACCTCCTTAAGCTTGGCGGCCAGTGAGCGGCCACGACCCTCAGCCTTGTCGCGGTGAACGATGCTGGAAAAGGCGTCCACCGGTTCTCCGTTCACAAGCATCTCGAGCTTCACCATGCGATCGGCACGATAACCTGCAGGCTCGTAATCGAGGGAACCGTAGCCGCGGGTGACGGATTTGATCTTGTCGTGGAAATCCACAAGGATCTCGTTTAGGGGGAGAACCGCCGTGATCATGACGCGACGTGTGTCAATGGATTCAGTGCTCTCGACCGTACCACGCTTGTCCATCATGATCTGCATGATATCGCCGATATTCTCGTTAGGGATCATGACGAAGCACTTGACCACCGGTTCACGGATTTCCTCCACAACGCTCATGTCGGGGAGATTCGCCGGGTTATCCACAAGAAGGACATCTCCGTTTGTTTTTACCACCTCGTACACGACGCTCGGATAAGTGGCGATGATATCCATGTTGTACTCCCGGCGGAGGCGCTCCTGAATGATCTCCATGTGGAGGAGTCCGAGGAACCCACAACGGAATCCGAAACCAAGGGCGACCGAACTCTCGGGCATGTAATTAAAGGCCGCGTCGTTGATCTGGAGCTTGCCCATGGCGGCCTTGAGTTGCTCAAAGTCAGCCGTATTAATGGGATAGATGCCGCTGTAGACCATCGGCTGTACTTCCTTAAATCCGGGCAGGGGTTCGGAGGCCGGCTTCTTGGCATCTGTCAGGGTATCGCCGATCTTGATCTCTGCGGTCGACTTGATGTTTCCGATGAAGTAACCGACATCTCCAGATGTCATCGCCTTGGTAGCCGTCATTTTCGGCGTGAAGATTCCCACCTCCTTGACTTCGTATGCCTGATTGGTCGACATCAGTCGCACCTGAGTGCCGGGCTTGAGATCACCGGAAAAGACACGAATATAGCTGACAACACCCCGGTAGGTATCGAAGAGGGAGTCAAAGACGAGGGCGCGTAAGATGCCGTCTCCTTCAGGGGGTGGGGGGATACGCTCCACGACGGCCTCCAGGATTTCCTGAATGCCGATTCCGGCCTTAGCGCTGGCCGGGATCGCCTCATCGGCAGGAATGGCGAGCAGGTCTTCCAACTGCTTCTTGACCGCAGGGAGATCAGCGTTGGGAAGATCAATCTTGTTGATGACCGGTATGATGGTGAGGCCCTGTTTGTTGGCCAGATGAATGTTGGCCATCGTCTGGGCCTCGACACCTTGGGCGGCATCGACGATCAGAATTGCACCTTCACAGGCAGCAAGACTGCGGGAGACCTCATAGGCGAAATCGACATGGCCTGGGGTGTCCATAAGATTGAGTGTATATTCCTGACCATCCTTGGCACGGTACTGCATACTGACGGGGTGTGACTTGATCGTGATACCACGCTCACGTTCCAAGTCCATGGAATCGAGGACCTGTTCCTGCTTGTCACGGTTGGCGATGGTATTGGTCATCTCCAGCAATCGATCGGAGAGGGTCGTCTTCCCGTGGTCGATGTGGGCGATGATGCAGAAATTGCGTGTAAGAGAGACTTTCGACATGGGAAGCCCTCCATTATCAGGCAGGGAGAGCAGGGGGTCAATTTTTCTCTCCTGAATCACGTGGTAGCGTCCATCTTGTGGCGCAACACTCAAGCGCTCATTGGTGGCATTGAAATAAGCATCACTTGACGCATTACTTGCGTATCGGGAATCTCAAACGTAGTGAAGAACGAGAAAAATGCTCAGATCAAGGTGACTCCTAGGACCATTATTCTTATGCTCCTGCTTGTCCCGCTTCTCCTTGTTCCAGCGATAGCAATGATGGTCGCCTTTCAAAAAATCTCTTCCCCGACACAAAATCCGAACAAGAAAGTGCTGACTGATAACCTAAGATCCTCGGCAACATCCGATAGCACCCTCCGTGCATCGGCGGAAATGGCTGCAGAACATATCCTCCCAGTACCAAAACCATTGGGACAGGAAGGCAGCGTACTCATCGAAACCCCACAATCTCAGTTCGAGTCGATTATTGAGAAGGTTCGCTCCAATCTTCTATCTGATCATCTTCAGTTTATTGAACATTCGGATGGATCATCAGAACGGTTCATCATTGCTGGTCACTTGGATCACCAACAATCAATCGAGCTGAAAAATAAACTCTATATGATCAACAGAGGGGATATTTCTGTCATCAATAGTGCTGATAGCTCAACGATAACGGGACTATCAACTCAGCACCCAGTAATGGATGAATCAGCCGAAGGTGATCTCTTCATCATCAGCATCCGTATCTCGAACAACTGATCATTCCGTTACACTTTATCACCATTCAATTATTCATGACATATATTATCTGTAGTTATTGAAATCCAGAAATAACAGAATCAAAAGATTGTTCTGCAGGAGCTTTGGCCTTTTGATCCCAATTCCTTTCTCAATTTACCGATCCATGAATCCCAGTACCAACCGCATCGACTCAGCATTCGCCCGACTCAGGTCAGAAGGACATTCAGCCATGATCGCCTACATTACCGGGGGTGATCCTACGCTTGCCGCCTCGGCCGAGATCGCCATCTCCATGGAGTTGGCAGGAGTCGATATCCTAGAGCTTGGGATTCCCTTCTCAGACCCACTTGCTGACGGCGCCACCATTCAGGCAGCAGCAGCTCGTGCGATCGATGCAGGAGCCTCGGTGTCTGGCATTCTCGAACTGGTCCGAACCATCCGCCGTCGTAGTCAGATTCCGATCGTGCTCTTTGCCTACCTCAACCCCGTCTATATTTATGGATTCGATCAGTTCCAGCAGGATGCTGTCGACGCCGGCGCCGATGGCCTTCTCCTTCTTGACCTACCTCCCCAAGAAGCCGCAAGGAATGACGAACTCTCGACAGCCCACGGCCTGAAGCCGATACGTCTGATCGCGCCGACAACTCCGCCTGAGAGAATCAAGGAGATCACCGATGCTGCGGAAGGCTTCATTTATTACGTCTCCCGCGAAGGAGTCACTGGAGAGCAATCAAGCCTCTCGACCGATATCGAGTCTCGCGTGAACGCAATCCGAGCCCTCACCAAGGTGCCTGTGGCCGTCGGCTTCGGTATTTCCAATCCCGAACAAGCTGCCACAGTGGCAGGACTCGCCGATGGCGTGGTCGTCGGAAGCGCCATCGTTCGCAAGATCGGTGAGATCGGAGAGGCTCCAGATCTCCCCACCAAGATTGCCAACTTCGTCCGCCCCATAGCGAGCGCAGTGCATGGCATCAAGAGCAAGTAAGATTGTAAGCGAATCCTTGAACCTCTCCGCTGGTCTGCGCTCCTGTGGGAGAATCCGCCTTCATGCTTTCCTTGAACGGGTTCTTAGGTGAGGATGCTCGGATGAATTTAGAGTTCACCAAGATGAATGGTGCAGGCAATGACTTTGTCATGGTGGATAATCGTGACGGCTCCCTCAGTCTTTCCCGAGATCAGATCGCCCACCTCTGCGACCGTCACCGAGGCATTGGTGCCGATGGCCTGATCGCCGTCGAAGGCACCCCCGATCTTCACCAGATGCGATATTACAACGCTGACGGAGGTGAAGCGGAGATGTGCGGTAACGGGGCACGCTGTTTTTCCCGATTCACTGCGCGTCTTTTGGGGCTCACCTCCGGCACTCTCTCCTTCCTGACAGAGGCCGGCATGCTTGCCGCTGAACTCCTGCCCAACGAACGGGTCCGCCTCCGAATGAGTGAGCCTCACAGCCTTCAGTTGGCCCACTCCCTGCGAGTACTTGACCAGGATCTGGAGGTCCATTCGCTAAATACAGGAGTCCCCCACGCAGTCACCTTCGTTCAGAATCTTGAAGAGACACCTGTATTCGAACTGGGCCGCGCCCTACGCCATCATCAACGATTTGCTCCCGCAGGGACGAATGCGAACTTCGCCCTAGTCCTTTCCAGCGACATGCTGGCCATCCGCACTTATGAGCGAGGAGTTGAAGATGAAACCCTAGCCTGTGGTACAGGAGTCGTTGCCACCGCACTGATTCACCATCATCTGACCAAGGCCCCATCTCCTGTTTACGTCCGAGTTCGTGGCGGAGACACCTTGGAGGTTGGTTTTATCATCGAAAACGGACATCCTACCGCTGTTTCCCTCGCGGGGCCCGCCGATTTTGTCTTCACTGGATCGATCACGATCTGATTTCACCCATCACTCAGCTTAGTTTTTCCTATGCCATCCATCTCTTTTGCAGGTGCCCATACAGCACTCGTTACCCCTTTCAAGGATGGAGAGATTGACGAAGCCGCCCTTACTTCGCTAATTGAGGCTCAGATTCAGGGAGGAATCTCTGGGATCGTTCCGGTCGGCACCACCGGAGAGTCCCCCACCCTCAGCCATGAGGAGCACCATCGGGTGATCGAAATTGCGGTCAAGGTGGCGGCAAAGAGAGTGCTGGTCATTGCAGGAACCGGATCCAATGCCACCTCCGAAGCTGTTAAGCTCACGATCGAAGCTGAAAAGCTGGGAGCCGACGCAGCACTGCTAGTTGCTCCGTACTACAACAAGCCCTCCCCTGAAGGTCTCTATCGGCATTTCAAGAAGGTAGCTGATTCCGTCTATATCCCGATCGTTCTCTATAGCATCCCTGGCCGCTGCGGCATAGAGATACCCGTTCCAGTCATAGTCCGCCTAGTTAACGATTGCCGCAACGTGGTGGCCATCAAAGAGGCTGGCGGGAAAGTAGAGCGCGTCCATCAACTACGAGCAGCCCTCCCTGAGAGCTTTCAAATCCTCTCGGGTGATGATGCACTTACATTACCTTTTATGGCTGCGGGCGCCGTGGGTGTGATCAGTGTGGCCTCCAATATTATACCCTCCGAGTTGGAGATTCTTGTACAAAGTTATCTGAAGGGTGAACTGGGCAAGTCTGAGGAAATTCACAACCGCTATGCACCCCTATTCCGCGACCTCTTCATAGAGCCCAATCCCGTTCCAGTCAAGACAGCCCTAGCTGCCAAGGGCATCTGCCAAGATGATGTCCGTCTTCCTCTTTGCGAGATGACACTAGAAAATAAAAAAATTCTCCTGAAGACCTTGGATGAGAGCAATCTGATCTAATGCAACACACTCTTATGAAGCCACTTAAAGTTGTTATTTACGGATCAAAAGGAAGAATGGGTCAGGCCTTGGTTGCATTAGTAAAAGAAAATACAGCCTTTGATCTCATCGCCACGATCGATGATGGAGAGTCGTTGGATCCGATTGCCAGTTGCAATGCAGTTATTGACTTCACCCATGCCGATGCAACTCTCCCCGCGCTCCAGAAATGCATTGAATTAGGTAAAATTATTGTGATTGGAACAACGGGGCATTCCAACGATGTTCGTCAGGCGATCACCGAAGCCTCAGCCAAGATTCCCGTTATCTTCTCGCCAAATTACAGCGTCGGAGTGAACACCCTTTTCTGGCTCACCAAGAAGGCGGCAGAGATCCTTGGCCCCGATTACGATGCCGAGGTGATCGAGGTTCACCACCGCCTCAAGAAAGACTCACCGAGCGGTACGGCACGACGCCTAGTTGAGGTATTAGATGAGGTTTATCATCTTGATTACGAAAAGGATACACGCCACGGACGGGTCGGCATGACCGGCGAACGAACCCGAACCGAGGTCGGCGTCCACGCCGTTCGCGGTGGCGACGTCGTCGGAGACCATACAGTGATGTTGGCCGCCCCTGGCGATCGACTGGAACTCATTCACAGAGCCTCAAGCCGTGAAAGCTTTGCCCGGGGTGCTCTTCGCGCAGCCCTCTGGGCCCGTGATACCAAGAAAAATCACCCAGGCCTGTATGATATGCAGGATGTGCTTGGCCTGCGTTAATCCTCATTACTGTTAAGATCATGCGTGCCGGCATCGCTCTCGGCTCCAATCTGGGTGAGAGAAGCGCCATACTATCAGAGGCAATCGGCCATCTCACGGAAATTCATGAGCACGGTGACTTCCTCCTCTCTAGCCTGCACGAGACAGAACCGATGGATTGCCCTCCGGGATCACCCCTCTTTCTAAACGGTGTGGTGGAGTTGGAAACTTCTTTATCCCCAATGGAGTTACTGCACAGACTCCAGGAGTTTGAAATTGCCGCAGGACGCCCCAAGAATCACGATCTGAATGAACCCCGCAAACTAGACCTCGATCTTCTTTACTGCGACGGAATGACGCTAAACCTTCCCGAACTGGAACTTCCTCACCCTCGAATCACCGGACGGCTCTTTGTTCTGGCTCCACTGGCGGAAATTCGTCCTGACCTACGGCTTCCAGGATGGGAGCGATCCTGCTGTGAATATTTATCTATTATTCATAAGAAACAAAACTATCAAATTGCTCATTAGGTATTAATGAATCTCAAAGAAAATCTTATTTCGGCTAAGAATCGTGGCTATCGTCAGTCCTGGTTGACCGCCTACGACTACCCCTCAGCACGACTTTTAGACGAGTCGGGGATCGATCTGATCCTTGTGGGGGATTCACTTGGGATGGTTGTTTTGGGTCAAAAGGATACCATTGATGTCACGCTCGATGAGATCATCCACCACCTAAAGGCTGTCCGTCGAGGGGTCACCAGAGCCCCAGTGGCTGCCGACCTCCCATTCGGAACATATGCCACTCCCGATCAGGCACTTGCGAGCTCTATTTGCCTGATAGATGCAGGCGCTGATGCGGTGAAACTGGAGGGGGCACTTCCCGAGCAAGCATCCCTTCTTACTTCAAGAGGTATAGCAGTAATCGGTCATCTTGGCATGCTTCCACAGCAGGTTAGGGAGGAGGGTGGTTATCATCGTAAGGGAAAAACCGAGACTGAAGCAGAGTCACTTATCAGATCTGCTCTTGATCTCCAGTCAGCAGGTTGTTGCGCCCTCGTGCTGGAACTAGTTGAGGTAGCACTTTCAAAAGAAATAAGCATGAAATTAGACATCCCCACGATCGGAATCGGTAGCGGTAATTCCTGTGATGGTCAGATTCTGGTCACCTCTGATCTCATCGGCCTCCAACCCTGGTTCCGCCCCTCCTTTGTAAAGCCCAAAGCCGATCTTGCCACCCCCTTCCGTAATGCCGTGAAAGAGTTTATTTCGGACGTTCAGACCACTCCTTCCCCATGAATGGAGATATCCAAGCCAGAGCCGCCGCCGGCAGAAGTGTCATCGCCACGGGTGTCATTCTCAATCTCCTTTTATCTGCCGCAAAGATTGCGGGAGGTCTTATCGGACGCTCCAATGCCCTGATTGCCGACGGGATCGAGTCCCTTCTCGATCTTTTTAGCTCCCTCTTGATCTGGGGGGCCTTGAAATACGCCGCCAAGCCCCCGGATGAGGATCATCCCTATGGTCACGGCAAGGCTGAGTCACTCGCCTCCCTGATCGGAGCTTTCGTCCTAGCCATTGCCGGAGCTCTTATTGCCCATAACAGCATTCTTCAACTTATTGCGGCTTCGCATGGGGCTCCCGTCCATCTCCCCTCCCCCTGGACACTGCTTATCCTGATCGGAGTGATCGCCATCAAGGAAACCCTCTACCAGTTCATGGCACGTCGAGCCCGCCGGATCGGGAGTAACGCTCTCCTAGCGGATGCCTGGCACCACCGCTCCGATGCCGTCACCTCAATTGCAGCCTTTATCGGTATCTCAATCAGCCTCTTGGGGGGGCCCGGTTATGAGGTGGCCGACGACTGGGCAGCCCTCTTTGCCTGCGTGGTGATCTTTTACAGTTCGTATAACATGTTGAAGCTCTCACTCGGCGACATGATGGATGCCCGCGTCTCGCCAGATGCCGAAAGAACCGTCATGGACATCACCTGCGCTGTTCCCGGAGTCATCAGTGCAGAAAAGTGCCGTATACGCAAAAGCGGTCTCTCCTACATCGCAGACCTTCATATCCGTGTCGGCGGCGACATCACTGTCCGCCAAGGGCATTTTATTTCACACCAGGTAAAGGATCTCCTAATGGCCTCCGCGTTACCCTTGGAAGATGTGACGGTCCATGTAGAACCCGAAGAAGGGTAAGCGGGAAGGTTTGGTCCCTGAGTCTATAGTGGAATTGGTCTGGGTTCGCAGTAGCTCTACTTCACAGGATTGGAGAGGATTCCTATCTTATCTATCTCAATCTCCACTCGGTCTCCCGGATGGAGCCAGCGCTGAGGAGTGCGACCCACGCCGACCCCAGAGGGAGTGCCGGTAAGGATCACGGTACCGATCGGTAGAGTCGTATCACCACTCAGGAATTCAATCAGGGCGGGCACATCGAAGATCATGTCTCCAGTGTTGGAATCCTGAAGTGTCTCCCCATTGACCCGTGTGGTGATGTGGAGTGTGTTCGGGTCGGGAATCTCATCCGCTGTGACAAGCCAAGGACCCATCGGAGCGAAAGTGTCGAAGGATTTGCCACGGCACCACTGGGACCCACCCCAGTCCTTCTGCCAGTCGCGGGCGCTGATATCATTCGCCACAGTATATCCGAGGACATGATCAAGAGCCTTCTCACGGGTGACATTGCGGCAGGACTTGCCGATCACAATGGCAAGTTCTCCCTCGTAGTCGACCTGAGTCGAGATATGGTTCCTAGGGATCGTGACCGAGGCTCCGGGATCGAGAAGCGCTGAGGGATTCTTGAAAAAGAGAATAGGGAACTTCGGGATCTTCGCGTTCATCTCCTCAGCATGCTTTCGGTAGTTCAGCCCTATGCATAGGATCGCCGCAGGCACCATCGGAGCCAGCAGTGAGAAGTCGGAGATGAACCGGCCAGTACCTTTAACCCCCTGAAAGGGATCGCCCGTGAGAATCTCCATGGAGGATTCCTTCTCCGTCGGACGGGCATAATGAATACCACCATCCTCCTGACGAATGCGCGCAATCTTCATGATTTCAATCTACATAAAGAAGCTACCATGAAGAGCAGGAAGATTTCACAGAGTTGGAAACTCATTCTTAGACTTTCATCCCTAAAAATCCTTAGGATTATGCGTGTTCCAACTCCATGGCTCGGTCAGCCGCTTTCGGTCCGAGGTAACAGTGGGAGCCTACGGAGAGGAATCCGTGACTCCTGAGCAGCTTGCGATGCCAAGAAGAGCTCTGAAGTCCATCCTTGGGAAAATCCCCGATCACACTGTCCTGATCGGTATAAAGCTCCAGAAAGGAGACCCCGCCCGTGCGTGGGGCCAGTGAAGCCAGACCCTGCTCTAATTCACCGATCGGAAGATAGAAGAGAGTGTCGCTACAGACGATCAGGTCGTACTCCTCATCGAGGCCGATCTCTTCAAGCGTGGCAAAGGAACCGAGGCTGAAGTTGCGCTTCTTCCCAAAGCGTTCGATAGCGTAGGGGCTGGAATCGACCCCTGTGTAGCGGATCCTTGGCCTGATCGATCTAAGAGCCGGCAGCCAATTCCCCTCGCCGCATCCGACATCGAGCACGGTGCGGACGGGACGCTCCAGATAATACTCGGCGACGGAAAGAGCCAGGGAGGCTTTCCTACGGATGGCGGCACTCGATTTAACCTTGGTCTGAGGATCACGATACCAATGATCAAAGTAGGCCCGATCATAGCGGCTCGTATCAGTTTTTTTTATCATCAAAAAAATAAAAGAATATTTACCTTCAAGGTATACTACTCGAGCCCAAAATAGCCTTGAGTGCAAACCGCTAATGGCCTTTGAACCTTAGGCATCCAGAAACGAGCAGATGTAGTGGCAAGGCTCCCCGGTCACCGTGATGGTGAATCCGGAGTTTGCAGGAACATCGAAGACCTGACCCGCTGAGTAAGCATCGGATTTCTCCGATCCATCCAGCACGACCCCGCAGTCACCCGCGACGATCTCCATTCTCTCGGCCCTCTGTGTGCCGAAGTGGTAACTGCCCGGAAGGATCACTCCGACCGTCTTGTGCTCGGCATCTGCAGTGATGACGGTGTGAGAGATGACTCGTCCATCAAAGTAGACATTTGCCTTGGCGTGAACGGTGACGTTGTTGAATTCCATAAACTTGAACTCTGTTCTTAACAGCCCGACCCCAAAAGGAAAAGGGAAAGGGTTCCCGTGAACTTCAGCAACACAGGGGCTCGCTCACCTTTCCGCGGTGACCGTATTCATCCCCAACAGTGCCTTCTGGAGGTCGGGTGCGACGGGTTTCGATCCGAACCAAAGACTCAGAAAGGCTTTCTGAAAATCACGTCCGGCAATCCTCCCTTTACGCACGCCTTGGTCAAGCACCACGGTGTTAGTACCGACGAACTGTACCTGTTCGACACCCATACTCTGAAGCGGTCCGAAGAATCCAATGAAGGCATCCCGGTCACGCTGATATCCCGGATAGGTGTAACTAACGCTCTGATCAAACTGGGAGCTCCAAGCCTTGGTCACATCGCCCTGTCCTACGGCCCGCAGAAACGTGAAATCAAACTCCATAGGGGGAACCACCTCGAGCACTGCGGAGGTCGATCGGATAACGGTGGGTGTGTAGAGAGACGCGACGTAGATCTTTATCGGCACCATCAGGAGGGTGAAGGTTCTGAGGCCCGCACCATTCAGTTGGAGTGTCTGTCCTGCGAGTTGTATCGTCGGAGGAATACTGACCCCTTGAATCTCAAGAGCTTTAAGTACTCTGACAGTTGGCAGGCAAAGGAGGGATGCCAGCGTCAGAATAAAAAATCTTTTCATTGTTTTTAATCACTTCCGATTTCTCTCTTTATATCCAACTCAGGAACCGTAGCTCTTGGTAAACCTCTTCTTGCCATCCTCTTCATCGGAGGGTTTGGGAGAGTCCGAACTGCTCACGATAGTATGTTCGTCGGGCTTAGATTCCGGACCGGAAGATGCTGTATGGCCGTGATCCCCATGATCACAATTCTCGTCATGCACATGCCCGCTACCAACACCAACGCCAGCGCCACTCGAGGCAACCTGGACAAAGGCCATCTGCAACTCCGAGAGGACGCTGGTCAGGATCTTCTCCTCATCCTTAGTCAGATTGCCGCGTGTTTTCTCCCGAATGATCTCAAGATGATCGATGAACATCTTGGCGGCATCAAGGTTTACCTCCGCCTTGCCGGTCGAAGGATGGGCCATCTGACCGAGGCAAAGAGCTGCCTGTTGGGCATTCATCATGACAAGTTCGATGAAGCGCTGGGTAAGGTCGGCGGCGTTGGTGGATTGTTGGATTTCGGCCATGGGATTCAGGATGTTGGGTGGTGATGGGTTGAGAATGATCAGGGAGCTTTTGCGGGATCGTGAAGCGGTTCTGCATTCTTCGATGCGGGTGGACCGACGACGACTTCCACACTTTTTGCATCGCGGAAGTATTTGTTGGCCACGCGCTTCGTATCTTCAAGAGTTACTTTCTCGATCTCGGCAATGCGGAACTTGTCATGATCATAACCGAGTCCAAGCAATTCGTTAGTGGCGCTTGTTCCGGCAAGGGCCGAGTTGGATTGGTTCCTGATTGCTTCTCCACCGATCAATTTCGCTTTGGCACGATCCAACTCATCTTGGGTGAGTCCCTCATTGGCAAGTTTGGCGATCTCATCGTTAAACTCATTCTTGGCCAGGTCGACCTTCTTCGGATCGGTTCCCAAGTAGAAGACGAAGGCCCCCGGGGCCAATCCCGTGGAGTTGGATGCACCCACGAAGTAGGCCAACCCCAGTTTTTCCCGAATACGCACGAAGAAGCGGGAACCGAGATCGCTCGAGGCCTGCTCGATTAACTCGAGGGCAGGTCGGTCCTTGGCATCAATGCTCGTGCCAAGGAATCCCTTCATGATGACAGCCTGCTGCTTCTGACGCACTGCCGAGGCCTCAATAGATGCAGGAAGGGTTTTGGCAACTGGTGGGTTCCGAAGCGCTAAACCTCCCTTGGGGAGTGAGCCGAAGTCCTTTTTAGCAAGTTCAAGAACAAGTTTGGGATCGACGTCACCAAAGATCGAGAGGACCCCATTGTTACCTACGACAAGAGTGTCACGATAGGCTTTGAGATCGTCAGAGGTCAGCTTGGAGACGGTCTCAGGAGAACCAATGGAGCGCAAGGCGTAGGGATGATTCCCATAGAGCTTCGGCTTGAGAAGATTCCGCGCGGTGGAGGTGATCTGGTCATCCTCGGCCTTGATAGCTGCGATCTGGGAATCCTTTTCACGTGCCACCTCGTTCTCCGGGAAGGTGGCGTTGTGTAACACGTCCGAGAGGATCTGCATTCCCAGAGGCACATCATCTTTCATCACCTCGACGGCGACGGAGAAGCTGTTGTTGCCCGAGGACTCCCCGATCGATCCACCCACATGCTCCACCGCCTCGGCTATCTGCTGGGCGGTGCGTGTCGTGGTTCCCTTCACGATGGTGGTGGCCGCAAGCTGCGAGACGCCGTTGTTCTGCGGAGTCTCAACAAGAAGCCCCCCCCGGAAGGCCGCGATGATGGAAACCAACGGCAGTCGTGAATCCTCGTGGATCAGGACGCGGAGGCCATTGGGAAGAACTTCCTTTTTGATTTCAGCCTCGGGGACCTTGGCCGCGACGTGTTCGCTGTTTTTTGACCGACTGAGAGGATCCAGCGAGGTGATGGTAAGCCCCTCGGGCCTGAGGTAAAGGGCTGCAACCCGGTGCACATCTTCCGGGGTCACCTTTTCGATCGATTCGAGATAACGCTTACCGAACTCGGCATTCCCGGTCATTAGCCATCCGTTACCGTAGTCCGAAGCGCGCCCTCTCATGGTGGTGAGGCCATGGTAATGGTGGGAGAGGAGGCCCTTCTTGGCCTTTTCCAGCTCGGTGGGAGTGATCCCGTCGCGAGCAACCTTCTCGACCTGTATCAGGATTTCTTTTTCTGCAGCATCACGCTTGTCGGGATCGGCAACAGCTCCGACATAAATCAGGCCCTCCTTGGGTGTCAGGGTGTACAATCCTGCTCTAATCTGGTGCACAAGGCCTTTCTTTTCACGAACCTCGGTGTTGAGGATGGAGCTGGTGCCGCCACCAAGCACGGCCGAGAGGACCTCCGCAGCAGGTGCATCGGGACTGGTCATGCCGGGTGCTCGCCAGGCAATATTCATACGACTGAGATCAGTCGGAAAGGTGTCCCTACCCTCCTGCTTCCCTAGCTGAGGAGGCTCCTCAGCAACCGTTACTGGCTCGAGGGCAACCCTGGGATACTTCTCAAAATAGGCCGCCAACTGATCTCGGATCTCGGAGGAGTTCACGTCGCCGACCACTACAATACAGAGATTATTGGGAACATAGCGGCGCTTGTAGTAATCAAGAACATCCTGACGGCTAAGTTTGTTGTAAATATCGAGGTGACCGATGACAGGCTCTTTGAACGGACTGACATGATAGGCCGTTCGGAAGAGAAGCAGAGAGGCGGTCCGGTCCGGATTGTCATATCCCATGGCAAACTCGCGCCGGATGACATCCTGTTCCTTGGTGTATTCGGCCTCAGGTAGGGTTGCGTTCATCATGGCGTCGGCCAAGATGTCAACAGCCTTGGAGGCTCCCTTCGCCGGCACATCGATCCAGTAAACAGTTCGGTCGTAAGAGGTGTAGGCATTGATATAACCGCCTTGGTCCTGCACTTGGCTGGCAATCACTCCGGGTGCCCGGGTTGTCGTTCCCTTGAAAAGCATATGCTCGAGGATGTGGGAGAGTCCTGCTCCAAGAAGCTTTCCCTCATGGATGGATCCCGTGTTGCACCATGCCTGAACACTGGCCACGGGAGCTCCCTTGTTTTCCTCGACGATGAGGGTCAGGCCATTGGGAAGGGTGAAGACCTTAGGCTTTGCGGAGATTGCTGCACGAGTCTCAGAAACCTGGGCAACAGAAGTCGCCGCTTCCGTTTGTCTTGTTTTAAGCGGATCTCCTCCAGACTGATTGGAATCTGTGGCTTGGAGAATCTGGGTGAGGAGTGTCGCTTGGAGAATCATCAATATTCGAAATCGGTTCATGAAACAGGAAGTTTGATCTGCAGGGGAGCTATCGTCTGCTTGTTAGTCGAGTCAGGTGGGAGAAAGGGGAGAATAAAGGCATCGTGAAAATCAATCCCCTCTTCAAAATCTCCGGGCGAATCGCTTTCCGTGCGACCAAAAGCACCTGCCTCAACAAGATTAAAAACCATCCGTCCTATGTCTCCGCTGTTACGGATCCCCCAGTAGTCGAGGACAGTAACGGTCATGGGACCGAACTCCTTGAGGGCCAGACGCCTAAATCCATCCAGAAGCTCCGAAGCGGTCACGTGTGCCGAAGTTGATTGGTGCTTGGCCTTGGAACGTTTTTTTAAGATGGCCTCGAGTGCCTCCCGGATGAACTGGTAGCCCTCGGGGCGATACCGCTCATCCTTGGAAACTGCGAATGCTACGGCCTCGTTGAATCCTGATACTTTCATCGGTTAGAGGAGTGTGCAGGGGGTAGGGTTGGGATCAACGCCAGCAACCTTGCATGACGAATGCCGATGCCTGCCACAAAAGCGAACAAAACCAGCGAAAGCACAATCTGCTCACGACGGGTTAATAGAAACATTTCCAACATCCCCTTATCATAATGCGCCTCCCCGAAGGCGCAAGCGTCTCATCCGGTGAAAACATCACCATCCTCTCTCCTCAATGGCGTCCAGATAGCGCCCCACGGGCCCTTTTTTAACCGGCTTCTCTGGTGTGACGAGATACCGATCGAAAAGACCGCTGCTGCCGGGGGCCTTCGTCATCTCATACCAATCCAAATAATCCTCGATCGAGTGAGACTGCTTGAGAATAAGGTTCCGTAGGTTGGTGATTTGCTTTTCTTCAAGGGTTAGTTTTTTAAAAGACTGGTGCTCAATCACGGAGAGCAAATGAAGCGAACTATCGATGAGTGGCATCACCAGTGGGTTTGCCTGTAAACGGAGGGCCCTCAGACGCGACGTAAGCTGCTGGGAGGTGAATTTGTATCCCTTTTCTTTTTTCAACAATGTGAGAGAGTGACCGGGCGTCGACAATTCGGAGATGATCGCATCGTACCGTTTGATGGTAGCTACTGTTCCAAGCATGGAGCCCCCCCCTGTAGCACCACTTCCATCACCAGCCATGATGAGCAACCAACGGCGTTCAATCGGCCTGAACAGCCATCCCTCAGGCCAATCCGAGAGCCTTCTAGCAGGGTCCCGCGGATTAAAGTGGCCGATCCACTTGCGGAAGTCTGAGGCCCCACCACCCTTCATACCTGCCTTCACGATGGCTGCAGCCATCCAATCATAGGCTTCCAAAACCTGATTGCTTCCAGCACGAGAGGGCTGTTGATGAAGGAAATCCTTTAGGAATGGAACCATCTTACCCTTGTTCAAAAAACTGGGCGACGGAGCAAAACTACCCCAAGGCCTGCAAATCCATCCAATGCCTCGGGTGAGCCATAATGGAAACTCCATGACCGTGGCACCTGAAGAAAGGGGACCATTGGCATAAAACTCCCTGAGGAGCATTCCCCGAGAAAGAATGTCGCCAAGTTCGCTTCCAGCACTCTGGGAGATCGCAAGATCAATCTGAATCTTTGCACACTTCCCCTCCAAAGAATCGACCCTAAGGGTGTTTTTTGGGAAGTGTGATTCCTCGGAGGAATGGAGAACGACGAGAATGGGGGGGGAGTCGCTGGACGGATATCCTGTCAGTCCCTGAAATTTTTCCTCACAATCGGCAAGGGCGTGAAGGAACTTCGTCAGGGCGGGTGATGAGTCCCCCATGAGCCCAAATGTTCCACCAGGAGTGGAATGAGTCGTGCTGCATAAAAGATCCCGACTAGTAAAAAAGGTGATTGCCAAGAACAAGGCACCCATCCCTCTGCAGAAGCATCGGTCTTTCAGAAACACGGCAGGTAAAGATTTAACGAAATGAAAATTCCACCGATCCTTGGCGGAGCTTCAACTCATTAGCTCCGCTCATTGACTTAAAGCGCTCGCCGACAGGACCCATATGACTGGCAATAAAAGCAGTAATTGAAGGAATGAGAAGGGAAGGTATCGGCAGAAGTCCCAAGGAGGCGGACTCACCATTGAGAGACCAATGTCGGGAAGCACCACACATCGTGAAGTCCTCCGAAAGATGGAATGGATAACCAAAATAAATCACCTCTATGCAATAGGTGAGAGAGTCCGGAAACAATTCCACATGGGGATTGTTCAGCGTGGGGTGAAGCGACCCGAAACCAATCAACGGAGATGTTCCGGAAACCTTCAAAAAATCGTTGATCAAAGGTTGTGAGAGTTCGACCGTTCCTGCTCGCGCTCCAAAAAAGACACGTTCCATGGCGGCTGAGGGATCAACAATGCGGGATGAACCGAACCTTTGCACCCTCAAGTTTGGCGCCATGAAAATGAGAACAAGAATCACGCCAAGGGCGACGGAGAGCCAGTAATTCACGACTCGCATAAAAAAAGGCACGAGCAAGAAACCTTGCTGAGCACGAAGAGGAGTCGTTACGACCTTACGTACAGCTGGAACAACCAAGGGAGCGGAAGATCCTCCCTTGGGAGGGATAGGCAACGCAGAGAGGATCCCTCCACACCGTGTGCAATAGACCCGGACACCCGGATTTTCATAATCGCACGACGGGCAGAGACGAACATTCATCCTTTTTTGGGAGGAGTTTTTTGAGAGGAGGATGAGTCTGGCTTCGGCGTCTTGTTCCCCTCACCCTTCGTACCTTGCGGAGTCGCGGAGGAAGCTGAAGAGGATGTTTCGCTCTTGGAGGAAGAAGTATCACTCTTAGCAGCGCTCTTGTAGCCCTCGCTCCGGTAATCGGTGATATAGAAACCCGACCCTTTGAAGATAAGGCCGGCGCCGGTTCCGATCAGGCGCTTCACCTTCCCCTTCCCCCAGGTCTTCATGCAGCACTTCTCCTTCGGACAGGTCTTGTAGGCATCATCCATCATCGACTGGAAGGCATCGAAGCGCTTCTTGCACTTGGAGCACTCGTATTCGTAGGTAGGCATGTTGATTTCTATGTTGGTGGGCTATAAAAGTTCGGCAATCTGAACCGCATTCAGAGCCGCTCCCTTGAGGAGTTGGTCACCGGCTACCCAGAAGGTCAGAGCATTGGGAAGTGCGCAATCGAGACGCAGGCGACCGACGCGGCAGTTATCCTCACCGCTGCAATCAATCGGCATCGGGTAGACAGACCGCGAAGGCTCATCATGAAGTTGAATTCCGGGAGCAGCGTTGATGACCTCACGGGCCTTATCCAGCGAAACAGGACGCTCAAATTCCGCAGTCACTGCCACGGAGTGAGCCCTGTAAACGGGAACGCGGACACAGGTGACAGAGGCAGTCAAGTCGGGAAGATTCATAATCCTCCTCCCCTCGTTCTGCATCTTCATCTCTTCGCGAGTATACCCGTCCTCAAGGAAGGAATCCACATGAGGAATAACGTTGAAGGCAATCTGGTGAGGATAAACCTCCTTCACGACCGGCTTGCTGGAGGCAATGGCCTCGACCTGCTGGCGAAGCTCCTCGATGGCCATGGCCCCCGTTCCGGAAACAGCCTGATAACTGGAAGCAATAATCCGCTTAAGACCGAAGGCCTGATGGAGGGGGTAAAGCGCCATCAGCGTGATGGCGGTCGTGCAGTTGGGATTTGCCAGGATGCCAGAGTGCGCAGCCGCTTCAGCTGCATTGATCTCGGGTACAATCAAGGGAACCTTGGGATCCATGCGGAAAGCGGAGGAGTTGTCCACGACGATGGCGCCTGACTTTACAGCATGGGGGGCGAAGTCCTTTGAGATACCGCCACCTGCACTGAAGAGGGCAATATCGATGCCAACGAAGCTGTTTGTCGTGAGTGGCTCCACGGTGAGTTCCTGACCACGGAACGTGAGCTTCTTTCCTGAAGAACGTGGAGAGGCAAGGAGACGGAGGGAAGTGACAGGGAAGTTGCGCCTCTCAAGTACCCTTAACATTTCAATACCCACGGCTCCGGTTGCGCCGACGATTGCAAGGCGCTTGGGTGATATTTTCTGAACGTGAGGCTCTCTGGTTGTCATGTTGAAGGGTTAGAATTGCAATTCAAGGGGTCTGTCTGCAAGCATCGAGAGATCATCCCCTACCGTACTAGTGACTCCCAATTTGCCCCAACGCATTCTCATTAATGTCACCAGTCAGGAACTTTACCTTGTTTCCGACGGTGAACTGATCCTGTCAACATGGCCTGTGTCCACATCGAAGTTCGGACTTGGGAGTCAGGAAGGCAGCTTCTGCACTCCTCTGGGAAAATTCCGGATCTCGGAAAAAATAGGTGCAGGAGCCCCGCTCTGGATGATTTTTAAGAGTCGTGTCGCAACTGGTGCTCTATCTCACCCTGCGACAGATGACGATCCAAGTGAAGAGGATCTGGTTCTGACGCGAATCCTTTGGTTGGAAGGAACTGAACCATCCAACGCCAACACGAAAGAACGCTACATCTACATCCACGGTACCAATCAGGAGGCCCTCATTGGGAAGCCGGCCAGTCACGGCTGCGTCAGGCTTCGTAATGACGACATGGCAGCTCTTTTTGAACGTGTGGAGGTAGGCTGTCCGGTTGAGATTCAGGTGCAACCATCCTAGCGATTCTTCGCTTTCCGTAAATTTTCAGTTTTTTCTTTGTCCAAGCGATGCGTATCATTAAAAGTTCAATAGGCAACCAGCACAGAAAGGAGGCGAAATACACCATGACCATCACCAAGATCGCAGCAGTCGTCGCACTTGCAGCAGCAACTCTTACCCTCGGCGCTTGCGCACAGAAGCAGGCTCCAGCTCCCGCAACAGTCGGAAAGAGCAAGTAAGGTAAAGAGGGATTGCCCGGTTTTCCGGGTCGTTCTAATTTTAAAAAGCCGGGCCGTAATTGGTCCGGCTTTTTTCTTTCCCTTTGTATTGGGGAAATTTGGGGCTATTACTGACTATGCGCATTCAGCGTTAAAAGGAGGCGAAATAAATCATGAACATCACAAAGATCATCGCAATTGTCACCCTTGCGGCGGCATCGCTCACTCTTGGAGCATGTTGTCACAAACAGGGCTGCCAACCCGCTTCGGCCTGTCAAATCAAGAGCAAGTAACTCTCTTCAGGAGAGTTTTGCCTTATTGGTCTCTCGACCCATAAGTCAGTAAGGCCTAATCGGATTCCAGGAGGCCGGACCCCATCAAAGGATCCGGCCTCCTTTTTTTTAACGGGCCGCAGCTCACGTAACGGCTACCCTTCAGCAGAAATCTCCATGGATAATCGATAGCTTGCGATATCCCGATTCGGGATGACACCTCGACTTCAATACCCGTATTGAGAGTTGGGGAGGTGATCATCCAGTCGATTTGAGTAAAAGGATCGCAGCCGTGATGATGCCCGGTGATTCCGAGAGCTTGGGTAAGTTTTGCAGGACCATTGCAAAGCAGCTCTGTCTTGGTCTGCTTACGGCGACGACGCATCAGATCCAGTCCATCCAAAGGTTCGAGGGCTCGCACGAGCACAAATCCCTCCCCTGCGTCACTTTTGACCAGAAAGTTAATCAGCCAGTGCATTCCGTAGTTTAGGTACACATAGGCGGATCCTGCCCGATGTTGGGCAACAAAATCACGGGCGGTTACCCGCTTTGAGGTGTGGCACGCTAGATCGCCCAGAGCTGAATAGGCTTCTGTCTCAACTACAATACCTCGGACCCGTCCAAACCCAAGAGTGCATCCAATGAACTCACGAGCACAGGTTACTGGATCCCTCTCGAAAAATTTCCTCCGTAGAGATGCCACCTTCACGGCGTGATTAAAGTCCGGAGGGATGATCCAGAAAGCTCCAGGGGAGTCCTGTTCCTTCGGAAAGCCAACGAGCCAAGGCTTTCACACCAAAGACCTCCGTTGCGTAATGTCCCCCATAAAAAAGATTCAGCCCAAGTTCTTCCGCCGCGGTGAAGCTCCAGTGAGGCCCCTCTCCCGTCACGAACGCGTCCACCTTCAAATCTGCCGCTCGGGCAACCTCACCACCTGCTCCGCCGGTCACAACTAGTACCGAAGCAATCGTTTCAGGGCCTCCCGGCGCAAGGTGGACACGGCCACCGACGGATTTGCAAAGAAGAGCTTCAAATTTTTCCCGTTTCATCGGCTTGATCTTGCCCATGACTCCAACCGACTGCCCCTTGAGTTCAAGAGAGGGCTTGAGCCCAGTCAATCCGAGGGATTTGGCAAGGAGCACATTGTTACCAAGCGACGGATGCAGGTCGAGAGGCAGATGGGAACTGTAGAGGGCCAAATCCCCATCCAGCGCGGCTTTCAGTTTCCGGTAGAGGATCCCCTTGATCGGTTGTGCCCCGCTCCAGAACAGTCCGTGATGAACCAGAAGAAGGGTGCCCGGCTCTCTGGCTGCTTGAAGAATAACTGCCTCACACGCATCAACGGCGGCAACGATCCGGCTGACTACTCCCTGATTCTCGATCTGCAGGCCGTTGAAAGCTCCAGGATAGTCGCCGATTTCAGCCGTCCTGAGCAGCTGATCAAGTCTGGAAACTAGTGGTAAAAGTTCATTGGTGGAGAATTTCATAGAAAAAGTTTTTTTCGATTTATTACAAAAGAAGTTTTTCCCCGGCCTCGGGTCAGGTAGCAAGGTTAGATGTTACGCACAGGAATCGTCGGACTCCCCAATGTGGGAAAATCAACTCTCTTCAACGCTCTCACCCGGAGCCGCAAGGCCGAGGCGGCAAACTTCCCGTTCTGCACCATCGAGCCGAATGTCGGTGTGGTGAACGTTCCGGATACTCGCCTTGAGCGTCTTAGGGTTCTTGCCACATCCGAAAAGGTTATCCCGGCCGCCATCGAGGTGGTCGATATCGCCGGCCTCGTGAAAGGAGCCAGCGAGGGAGAAGGCCTTGGAAATAAATTCCTCGCCCACATTCGCGAAGTCGATGCCATCGTTCAGGTGGTTCGTTGTTTCGAAAACGAGGACATCCATCACGTGGCGGGATCGATCGACCCCGTCCGTGATATTGAGATTATTACGACTGAGCTTGTCCTTGCCGACATGGCCACGGTCCAAAAACGAATCGAGCGTCAGACAAAGGCGTCCCGCACCGGTGACAAGGTTGCCAAAGCGGAGATTGAGCTGGGAGAAAAACTTCTTCCTCATCTCAACGAAGGAAAACCCGCCACGACGGCGACGCTGACTGAGGACGAGAAGAAGCTCATGGCAGGCTTCTTTTTGTTGAGCGCTAAGCCTGTCCTCTTTGCGACCAATGTCCGCGAAGAGGATCTCGCCCCACTCGAGCAGGGTGATTACTCCACCAATCCTCATGTGAAGGCGGTGGTCGACTACGCCGCGACGCATCACGCTACCGGCACGGTCGTCGTCAGTGCACAGATCGAGAGCGAGCTCTCCGAACTCCCTCCAGAAGAGGCCAAAGAATACTTAGAAGGTCTAGGTGTCTCTGACAGCGGTGTCGGCAAGCTTATCCGTGGGGCATACGCACTCCTTGGATTGCGTACTTATTTCACCTATGGACCGAAGGAGACACGTGCATGGACGATCCGTGCCGGAGACAAGGCTCCTGCTGCAGCGGGAGTCATCCATAGCGACTTTGAGCGTGGCTTTATTGCCGCCGAGACGATGGCCTTCAATGATCTGGACTCCCTTGGATCTGCTGCAAAGTGCCGCGAGGCAGGGAAGCTTCGTATCGAGGGCAAGGAGTACGAGGTGAAGGATGGAGACGTGATGGAATTCCGCTTCAATGTGTAGGGAGGAATCCGATTAAAGAGTTAAAGGCGTTGAATCATTAAAAGGTCAGAAACCGCTGAAACTAGACCCTACTTCTCGGACATCATTTTATTTTTCCCATGTCCCCCGACTCCCGCGAATTTCTGCTCGCTCCCTATGCTCAGAAGGCCTCGGAAAGCATCGGGCGTGATCGATCGGAACCGGAACATCCCTTCAGATCTCCCTACCAAAGGGATCGAGACCGGATTATCCACGGCACCTCCTTTCGTAGACTTGATGGCAAGACCCAGGTCTTCCTCAACGGCAAGGGAGATCATTACCGCACCCGCCTCACCCATACCATCGAGGTCGCCTCGGTCAGCAGAACTGTCGCTAGAGCCCTCGGACTAAACGAAGATTTAGCAGAAGCCATCGCATTGGCTCATGACCTTGGACATCCTCCATTTGGTCATGCTGGGGAGGAAACGCTCGACCGCCTAATGAAAGATCAGGGAGGCTTCGATCACAACGAGCAGAGCCTTCGTGTCGTGGAGACACTCGAGGAAAGTTACCCCCAGCATCAGGGATTGAATCTCTCGTGCGAAGTCCTCGAGGGACTGAAAAAGCATCACCGGGATCTTGTGCGTCCTGATGGTTCACGCTATCCGAACCCTTCCCTGGAAGCCCAAGTCGCCAATATTGCCGACGAGATAGCCTACTACAGCCACGATCTCGAGGATGGCCTGGCCTCCGGTCTTCTCTCCCAAGAGGACCTCATAAGCCTCGATCTATGGCGCGAAGCCGCTGAGCAAGCCTTGCGGGAATCTTCGGGATCACTCTCCTCCTCCGGTCCCCGTACCCATCGAAAGTTCGTTCTCCGCTGCCTGATCAACCGGGAGGTTGAGGATCTCGTCTCCACAAGTCGTGCGGCCATTGCAGGCGCAGGTGTTCGTAGTGCCAGAGAAGTGCGCGAACACCCAACTCGCCTGATCGGATACTCTGCGGAACTGAAGTCCCGGAACGCCGCGCTCCGTCGCCATCTCTACGAGCGCTTCTATCGCCACCCCGAAGTTCACGATGCCAATGAGAACGCTTGCCGCCAAATGGAGGCAGTCTTTGTCGACCTTATTGAAAATCCCGAAAAACTAGGGATCAGAACACTCTCTCGGCACGATCGGGATGGTCTTCACAGAGTAACCGCCGATTATGTAGCGGGCATGACCGACCCCTATCTCCGTTCATGTTACAATGGGCTTTCCTTGCCCTGAACCCCCTCTAAGCATACTCATTCTTGAACATCCCATGCCAACCAACGAACAATTAAAAACACCGCACCACGTTCTTGATGTCCCTTACCTAGCAAGACTGGCACGCCTTGAGATAACCGCGGAGGAAGCCGAACTCTTCGGCCCCCAGCTGGGACGTATCCTTGACCATGTCGAGCAGATGAACAAACTCGACATCTCAGGCATTGAACCGACCGCTCATGCGATCACAGTCTTCGATGTTATTCGTGAGGATGCGGTCACGGAAAGCCTTCCGAAGGAAACGATCCTTGCGAATGCCCCGCATAACGCGAACGGACTCTTCGTCGTTCCCAAGGTTCTCGACTAAGCCTAAAACCCAAGCCCAGCAGCACGATTCCATGAGTAGTCCATTCATCCCGTTTCAAAGCATCGCGGCCACGCGCCGTCTCCTGCGTTCCAAGGAAATTTCCCCGGTCGAACTCATTGAGGGACTCGGAGAGAGGATCCGGACCATCGATCCCAAGATCGGTGCCTACATTGAGCACGATCTTGAGACCGCCAAAAAGGAGGCCTTGAACTCCGACCTCTCCAAACCTCTCGGCGGTATTCCCATCGGTATCAAGGACGCGATTACGGTGAAAGGTCAACCGTGCCAGTCCGCTTCCAGGATTCTGGATGGATTCACAGCTCCCTATGATGCCACGGCGGTTGCTCGACTCAGGACATCGGGTGCCGTCCCCTTTGGCAGGATGAACATGGACGAGTTTGCAATGGGCTCCTCAACGGAAAATTCAGCCTTCCATCCCACCCGTAACCCCTGGGCTCTGGACCGTATACCGGGGGGCTCCAGCGGTGGATCCGCAGCGGCCGTGGCTTCCGGAACCGCCTTGGCCACCCTCGGCTCCGACACCGGAGGGTCGATCCGCCAACCGGCAGCGCTCTGCGGCTGTGTCGGCCTCAAGCCGACCTACGGACGGGTATCACGCTACGGACTCATCGCATTCGCATCTTCCCTAGATCAGATCGGCCCCCTCACCTCGACCGTCGAGGACAGCGGGATACTTCTCAACGCGCTCGCTGGTAAGGATTCCCATGACTCGACCTCCCTGGAACTCCCGGACGAGGACTTCACCGCCGAGATCGGCCGTGACCTGAAGGGGCTGCGCATCGGCGTACCGAGGGAATACTTCGTAGACGGCATGGAGCCCGGTGTCAGATCCTCCGTGGATACAGCCGTGAAGCAACTGGTCTCCCTCGGAGCCGAGCCGGTCGAGATCTCCCTGCCTCACACCGAATACGCCGTGGCCGTCTACTACATCATCGCCACAGCCGAGGCCTCGGCCAACCTTGCCCGCTTCGACGGTGTCCGTTACGGACGACGCTCCAGCAAGGCCAAGGACCTGCTCTCTCTCTACGAGAAGACCCGCGCCGAAGGATTCGGTCGTGAAGTGAAGCGTCGCATTATCCTAGGCACCTATGTCCTGAGTAGCGGCTACTACGATGCCTACTACCTCCGCGCTCAGAAAGTTCGGACACTGATCCGCCGCGACTTCGATCAGGCCTTCACCAAGGTCGACGCCATCGTCTCCCCCACCTCTCCCGAGACGGCCTTCCGACTGGGTGAGAAGACCGACGATCCCCTCAAAATGTATCTGGCCGACATCTTCACGATCGCCACCAACCTCGCCGGTATCTGCGGTCTGAGCCTCCCCTGCGGCTTTTCCAACCGAGACGGAGTCGATCTTCCCGTAGGACTCCAACTTCTGGGACGCCCCTTCGGAGAAAGCCGACTCCTCCGCATCGGCCATGCCTACGAGCAGTCCACGGAATGGCATCAAAGAAGGCCAGTTGCCTTTACGTGATCGAATAATCCATTCGCAGGTATAAGTGAGGCGGGGTTTCCCGCGCATTTTTTGAAAACTTGCGCATATTGGCAAAGTTTTTGCTAGGTAAGATTGATTTTTTGCCCACAAGGGCAATGATCAACCCTACTTCTGATGGAACCAAATTATCTCACTGACGGCTTTACAAAGATTGATCGCGACCTGCACGAATTGATGACATGCCTCCACGAGGTTTTGGAAGAACTCGGCGAGGATGAAACTAGGAAGCGACTGCCTTGGATCAACGAGGATGAAGCAGGAACAGGAGGCTCCCGTGGATTGGAACAGGCTTACTCGATCGCCTTTCAGCTTCTGAACATTGTTGAGGCCAATGCCTCGGCACGCACACGACGTCTGCGTGAAATCCACGAAGGTCTGGCTTCAGAGCGTGGACTGTGGGGCAACCAGCTTGCGCGGTTGACCGCCAACGGATGGACTCCCGAAGAAATCGCCGCTTATCTGCCAAGTGTTCGTGTCGAACCGGTTTTCACGGCACATCCTACGGAAGCCAAACGAGGCGCAGTGCTTGATCAGCATCGTTCGATCCATCAACTACTGGCCGAACTCGACCGCGAGGATCTGACTCCAAGCGAGCGTCTTGAGATCCGCCGCAGGATCAAGATCTGCCTGGAGCGGTTATGGCGGAGCGGGGAGATCTTCCTCGATCAACCTGACGTTGCCGACGAAAGGCGGGCCGTCATGTTCTACCTGCGTGATATTCTCCCCGAGGCGGTCACCCGACTCGACATACGCCTTCGCTGGGCATGGAATGAATTGGGATTTCCACCCGAGTTGATGGGGGCCCCAGAGAGTCGGCCACATCTCAGTTTCGGAACATGGGTGGGCGGGGATAGGGACGGCCATCCCTTCGTCACTGCAAAGGTCACGAATGAAACGCTCCAAGAGCTTCGTCTCAATGCGTTGATCGTCCTGCACCGTCAACTCGACACACTTGCAGAAGCCCTCCCCCTCTCGAGTCATTTTCAAAAGGCTTCACATGAGCTTCTGGAGAGAGTCTCAGCACTTCGTGACGAACTCGGTTCTCTCGGCCTGCAAATCGCTGCACGTCATCCCGGAGAGCCTTGGCGACAACTTGTACTGATGATCCAAGGACGACTCCCCCTGCAGATTGGAGCCGGGGACAGAGCTTGGCTCAATGAGACGGGATCGCGGTATCGGCGTCCCGAAGAACTTGCCGCGGATCTGATGATCCTGCAATCGAGCCTTGAGGAAGTGGGCGGACAACGTTTGATCAGGGAGGCCGTCTGGCCAGTGCTGAGGATCCTTGATGTCTTCGGATTCCATCTCGCGGAATTGGACATCCGCCAAAACAGCCGCACCCACGAGCTTGCCATGGCTCAACTCCTCAAGGCGGCTGGCATTGCCGATGGAGAAAACTTTCCTAATTGGAGCGAGGAGAAGCGCCTGAATTTCCTGCGCGAGGAGTTGAAATCACCACGCCCCTTCCTGGGTGCAGACCAACATCTTGGCTTGGGTGCCGAGGCGAATACCGTCCTCAGTTGCTATGACACACTCGGTGAGCAGATAAGGGAACACGGCAAGGAGGGGATCGGAGCTCTCATTGTCAGCATGACCCGTCAGTTGTCCGATCTTTTAGTCATTCCCATCCTGGCCCGTGAAGCAGGCCTCACCGATTGGAAGGATGGCATTCTCTCCTCGCCCTTACCGATTGTTCCCCTCTTTGAAACACTCGATGATTTGGAGCGCAGTCCGACATTGATCCAAGACTTCCTTATAGAACCTGTGGCTCAGGCATCACTCATCCATCGAGAGGGACTCCCACCCGTTCAGCAGGTCATGATTGGCTATAGCGACAGCAACAAGGATTGTGGAATTCTGGCCAGCCAGTGGGGCCTTCATGAGGCCCAACAGGCAATGACTCAAGTTGCTGAGAAGGCCGGTGTCAGCCTCCGCTTCTTCCATGGACGTGGTGGCACCATCAGCCGTGGAGCAGGCCCCACCCACCTCTTTCTGGATGCACTGCCTCCAGGCGCCCTTCAGGGGGATCACCGGATGACGGAGCAGGGCGAGACCATCGCCCAAAAATATGCAAATGTCTCGACGGCGACTTATCATCTTGAACTCCTAATTGCGGGTGTCACAGGCATCTCGCTTGCAGGCAACCGTCCAGGGCGTGAAACAGGCACATGCTCACGCATTGCCGAGTATCTTGCCAAAGTTAGCCGTAAGGCCTACCGCGGCCTCATTGATGCCCCCGGTTTCATTACCTTTTACGATCAGGCGACCCCGATTGATGCCTTGGAATCGAGTCGTATCGGATCGCGACCCAAACGCCGTTCAGGTCAGCGTAGTCTGGCTGACCTAAGGGCCATCCCTTGGGTCTTTAGTTGGAACCAGTGCCGTTACTACCTACCCGGCTGGTTCGGCGTCGGAAGTGCCTTGGAACAACTGGAGAAGGATCAGCCTGAAATGTTCAAAATACTTCAGAACGAACTAAGGAACTATTCCTTTCTTTATTATGTCCTCTCAAATGTTGAGACTAACATAGCAAGTGCTGACCTTCCCATTATGAGGGAGTACGCCAGTCTCGTCACAGATGAAGAGATCAGAGTTCGGATCTTTGGCGTCGTCTCGGCAGAATTTGAACGTACCAGAGAGCAACTTCGGAAGGTCTTCGGAGGGAGCCTTGAGGAACGCCGCCCCCGCATGGGGAAGACCCTTCTGTTACGCGCGCGCGCCCTTGCCCTGCTGCATGAACAACAGATTGCCACGATCAAGGAATGGCGTGCCGCTAAGCAGGAGAATCCTACGAAAGCGGAGGCATTGCTCCCTCGCGTATTACTCTCAATCAACGCCATTGCAAGCGGTTTAAGAACAACTGGTTAGACTTATTTATACCTTAAGATAGTATTTTATAATTCAGTGAATGTAGCGATTGTTGGAGGGGGACCAGCGGGTTTAATGGCAGCAGAATTGGCTGCCAATGGGGGTGCCAAAGTGACTCTTTATGAGGGGAAGCCTTCAGTGGGCAGGAAGTTCCTTGTGGCTGGACATGGCGGCCTCAATCTGACGCATTCCGAGCGCGTGGATCAATTCGCCAAGCGCTATATAGGAAGTTTTCGACCAGATTACTGGAGAGAACTCTTAAAGGGTTTTAGCAATAATGATACTCGAAATTGGGCAGCGGGATTGGGAATTGAGACCTTTATCGGGACAAGTGGGAGAGTTTTTCCAAAGGAGTTCAAAGCCGCTCCTCTCCTACGACGATGGGTCGAACACCTTCGCTCGTTGGGCGTGGTTTTTAAAACCCGCCATTACCTGACGAAGATCAGGCCAATAAAGAAATGTTTTATTCTTACCTTAACAACGCCGGATGGCGTGATTGAGAGCGAATTTGATGCGTTGATCTTGGCTCTGGGCGGGTCTTCCTGGCCGAATACGGGCTCCACTGGCACATGGGTGCCACACTTGGAATCTCATGGCATCAGCATCAATCCTTTTAAACCGGCCAATTGCGGGTGGGAAGTCAACTGGCACGAGTCCTTCCATGGCGACGCTACATTATCAAAAATTGAAGGCCTTCCCTTGAAGAATATTGCGGTTTCGGCAGCGGATCAAAGCATCCAAGGGGAACTCTTGATTACTCAATATGGATTGGAAGGAGGAGCCCTCTACCAACTTGCGAGCAAACTGCGAGGAATGGAAGTCCCCATACTGTCCATCGACCTGAAGCCTTCTTTCACAGCAGAAGAATTGGCGAAGAAGATCAATTCTTCCTCGAAGGATCTGATTGGTAATGCCATCAGGAGATGGCGATTGGGAGCGGCAGCGGCTGCGCTCCTTCGTTCTTCAGCCTGCAAACTTAGGATTATCCATCCCCTCTCCCTCGCCTTACTGGCAAAGAACCTAGTCATTCCTCTTTCCGGACCACGCCCCATCGCCGAGGCCATTTCCTCAGCGGGGGGAGTCAGTTTTGACTCACTCAATGAAGACCTGATGGTCAGATCCCTGCCCGGTCTCTTTATTGCAGGTGAGATGCTTGATTGGGAGGCTCCTACCGGCGGTTATTTACTCCAAGGATGCCTCTCAACGGGCAGACGTGCGGGTCAGGGCGTGCTCCAGCATCTCTCGGCTTGAGCCACCACTACCTCGCTACTACTGTTCGTGATAATTGTGAATCAGTCCACCATCCACCACGAAGGTGGCACCGGTAACATAGGAAGCATCATCGGAGGCGAGGAATGCAGCCAATCCCGAAACATCGTCCGGTTTGCCGAGGCGGCCTAGGGGAATCTTCGACTCCAGAAGAGAGAGAAGCTGAAGGTTATTCAGAAGTGCGGTGTTGATCGGTGTGGCGATAGCGCCAGGAGCAATATTGTTAACGGTTATGCCAAGAGGCCCCAGTTCGACTGCCAAGTCGCGGCAGAGCATCTTGAGGGCCCCCTTGCTCGCACAGTAGGTCGAGAAGTGAGGAAAAGGGAGTTCTTCATGAACGGAGCTGATGTTGATGATGCGACCGGGACGATTCGTGGCACGAAGGTGGTTCACAAAGTCCTGAGTGATGAAGAAGGTACCGCGAAGATTGATCTGCAGCACAAAATCGAAGTCCTTTTCGGTGACATCCCAGAAATCTGCATGTTTCTCCACCCCCGCATTATTCACAAGAATGTCGATCTTACCCATGTTCTCGACTCCTTCGGAAATGACACGGCGATCATCTTCCGTATTCGAGAGATCTCCTTGGATCATATGAACCTTTCGTCCGAGGGCCGTAATGGCTTCGGCGGTCTCCTGCGCACTCTGGCCAAGGACACGGTCATCGACAATGATATCGGCTCCCTCCTGGGCGAGACGAATGGCAATGGCTTGGCCGATACCCTGAGCACTACCTGTTACGAGAGCTACTTTTCCTGCGAGTTTCATTTCTTATTGATAGTTGAGTGTTTATCCAGTGGTAGTGGGAGGATAGGCCTTCCCGCGAGATGTTTCTCTGATTTTGACGAAACCGTCACACTGGCACGCTGAAGCAGGATGTTCAGATATCGTGAGCAAGAATTTCAGCCACCAGGGCAGTCCACCCGGTCTGGTGCGAGGCTCCAAGCCCTATGCCGGACTCGCCATGGAAGTACTCATTGAAGAGGACAAGATTCTTCCAATAGGGATCCTTGGCATAAGGCTCTGCTCCACCATGACAAGGACGGTTTCCGGTATCATCCGGAAGAAAGATGGAGGCAACCCTAGCCGCCAATAGTTTTGCGGCCTCACCCAGCGTGACCCAATTGCCTGAACGTGTCGGAAATTCGACCTTGAAACTGTCACCGTAGAAGTGGTCATAGGTCTCAAGCGACTTAATGATCATGAAGTTGATCGGCATCCAGACGGGACCCCGCCAGTTGGAATTTCCACCGAACATGCCGGTCGTCCCCTCACCCGGTTCGTAGTCCACGCCATAGACCTGACCATTCACTGTGTAAGTGTAGGGATGATTGGCGTGATACTTGGAGACAGAGCGAATCCCATGAGGGGAAAGGAATTCATCCTCATCGAACATGTAGCGTAGAATCTTCTCCAGACGCTTTCTCGGAGTGACCGTTAAAAGATGCTGGGCATCAGGATCTTGGGAGGCGCTCCCATTGATCTCAAGAAGTGTGGCAGCCAGTTTGGGCCTGTTCTTAACGAACCACTGGAGGCGGTTTTTATATCCTGGGTTCATCTCACGCTGAGCACTCGTCACATAACTTGTGGCAAACAAGGGAATAAAACCGACAATAGATCGGACTTTAATCGGGATGCTTTGCTTCCCAAGTTGGAGATGGTCATAGTAAAAACCATCCTCTTCATCCCAGAGCCCAGTCCCCCCGAATTCATTCATTGCTTGCACGATACGAGCGAAATGAGTGATGAACTTCGTACCCATGTCGGCATAGACAGGATTGTGCACGGCGAGTTCCAGCGAAATCCGGAGCATTGAAAGGCAATAGAAGGCCATCCAGGAGGATCCGTCGGCCTGCTTCAAGGTTCCACCTGTCGGGAGTGGTTTGGAACGGTCGAATACCGAAATATTATCGAAACCCAAGAACCCCCCCTCAAAGAGGTTATTTCCGTTACTGTCTTTCCGGTTCACCCACCAGGTGAAGTTGATCAAAAGCTTCTGGAAGACCTTTTCCAAGAACTCAGGGTCGGCTTTACCGGCATGCACCCCTGAGTAGTAGAGTCGAAGTGCAGCCCAAGCGTGCACTGGAGGATTCACATCGGAGAAATTCCACTCGTAGGCCGGCATCTGGCCATTCGGATGCGTGTACCATTCACGCAGAAGAAGAATCAACTGATCCTTGCAGTATTCAGGATCAATCCTCGAGAGGGAGGCCGTGTGGAAAGCAAGATCCCAGGAGCAATAGTAAGGATACTCCCAGGTATCGGGCATCGAAATGACATCCCGATTGAAGATGTTTTCCCAATCCTTGTTCCGTTCTGAGTGACCGAGTGGAGGTGATGGCTCTGTTGAGTCACCTTCCATCCACTCCGTCTGTACCAGATTGTAAAACTGCTTCGACCAAAGAAGACCTGCATAGGCCTGACGAGAGACGTTTTTTTGCTCAACTGATAGTTCTGGGGTGAGAATCGTTGCGTAAAACTCATCGGCCTCTCTGACCCTCATTGCAAAAATATCATTGAAGCTGTCATCCAAGGGGAACCCCTCGGCATCTCCCTGCTCACTCAGACGCATTCGAAGAACAACGGATTCTCCTGACGGGATTGTCAGATTATATCGGCCTGCGGCCTTGGTACCAAATAACTCGGGATTAACGGCATCGGTCTTACCGTGGATCACCGCATCATGAAAGGCATCCTTGGTGTAGCGGTGTTTCGAAGAGACTCCATAGAGTCGCTCGGTGTTTGTTTCGTTGTTGGTAAAAAGGAATTCGGGAAGTTTTCCATCAGGGCCCTGCTCAAAAGTCATCTCATAATCGCCCATCACCTCATGACTGGCAGAAAGAGTTCCTGGTGAGGCGATACAAATCTTCGGCTCAGAGAGACACTCTTCAGCGATAGTTCCCCACGACCAGGTATTCCGATACCAGAGAGTCGGTAGGAAAACCAAATCTGCCTGATCTGGCCCTCGGTTACTGATGGTGACCTTGATCAGGATATCCTTGATCGAGCCTTTAGCATACTCGACCTGCACGTCGAAATAGCGTTGCTGGTCGAAGACACCCGTGTCAACAAGCTCATATTCAGGCTGAAGGTGGCTTCTCCTTCCATTTTCGGACACGAGATCTTCATAGGGAAACGTAGCCTGAGGATACTTATAGAGCGCCTTGCAGTAAGAATGAGTCGGAGTGGCATCAAGATAATAGTAAAGCTCTTTCACATCTTCACCATGATTTCCCTGAGGACCAGAGAGCCCGAAGAGACGCTCCTTCAGAATCGAATCCTTGCCATTCCAGAGAGAAAGACCAAAACAGAGACGGCCGAATCGGTCACTCAATCCGAGCAGACCATCCTCACCCCACCGGTAGACACGACTCCGTGACTGATCAAAGGGAAAGGAGTTCCAGACATCGCCATCAGCCGAGTAATCCTCCCGGACAGTACCCCACTGTCGCTCGGAAAGATAGGTACCCCAGAGTTTCCAGAAGCGCTCCCGGCGAGCATCTTCGCCAAGTCGAATTTCCTCGGTTGAGGGTAAAATGGTGAGAGTGGAGGAAAGCTCGTTCATAAAAGAAGCGCTCAAGTATTCTAATCGGATCGTTTCAGCCTTCTCCTCAAGCGGTCAAGGGCCGACTGAGAGACCACCTGCTTGAACGTGATGCGGTCCGTGGGTATCGATTCCTTCCAAGAGAAGGTTGGCTTACCGGATTCCGCAAGTGCAAGCCAGACAGTGCCAACGGGTTTTTCCGATGTTCCTCCATCAGGCCCGGCAATACCGGTTGTAGCGAGTGCAAACCGGGCACCACTTTTTTGAAGAGCTCCCTCGGCCATAGCCCGCACGACCTCTTCACTCACTGCTCCATTTGCCTCGATCATTGCTGGAGGAACTCCAAGAATGTCCGTTTTGGAAGAGTTACTATAGGTTATAAAACCCTCCAGAAAAGCTGCGGAAGCTCCCGATACATTGGTAATACGGTTGGCAAGATGCCCGCCAGTACACGATTCAGCTGTAGCCAAGGTGGAAGCTGATTCTCTAAGAAGTTCCACAATGATCTCTTCCATCGATTCTTGATCTTCCGAGACAAGATGATCCCCGACAGCAGCCAAGACAAAAGGTTCCACCTCTTCCAGAATGGCCTTGGAACCGATAAGGCGAAAATCAACTTCGTTTGGGCGAGCGCAGTATCCAACTTCCAGATCGCTACGCTTGGAGAGTTCCAAACCGATCTTTGTCTCAAGCATCGACTCTCCCATCCCAACAACCTTGTAAACTCTGCACTCCTGTAAGACTCCGCAAGAATGATGCTGGGCTAAATTCTTAAGGAAGGGCAGCACATGCGCTAGAGCCATGGGCTGTAACTCGCGAGGAGGACCAGGCAAAAGGAAAATATGTGGAGAGGACCATGAGATACCTTCCACGGGGGGCAAGTAAAGTCCGGGAGCGGTACCATTGTCATTCGAAAGGACAGTGGCACTCTCGGGCGTCATGGCCTGGCGCTCCATGCGTGGCTGAAAATCGAATCCACGCCGCTTACAGCGCTCCTGAATACGATTCAGCGTTTCAGAATTGAAGATTAATTTTTGCCCCAGAAGCTCGGCCACAATCTCTCGTGTGACATCATCCGTTGTGGGACCAAGACCACCAGTTACAAGAAGAATATCGGCTCGTGAAAAGGATTCCAAGATTGCATCACGGATCGGAGCACCATCCGGGAGAGTCATCTGACGATTAATCCTGAGTCCTAATGGGAGAAGCTCCCTTCCCAACCAGGAGAGGTGTGAGTCGCGTACAGTTCCCAGTAGCAGTTCGCTACCAGTGTTTAGGAGTTCGACTCGCAGTGCCCTCATCGTGATCTTTAGAGTCTAATCGCATGGAACGTTTCTGCCATTAGTAATCTTTTTTAAGAAGATTCCCTTACTAAAAAAACACACATCTTCACGCTGTGGCAGGAAATAAAAAAGCCCTCCTTTTACGGGAGGGCTTTTTAAAACTTCTACGATTGATCTTACAGACCGGTCGTGTCGGTGACTGGTGAACCAACTCCGTTGAAGAGGGGCACAAGTGCGATATTTGTAGTAGTCAGATTGATTCCAAGCGAACCAGCAATATTGGCGAAGTATGTACGATTCGTCATTCCGGTGTTTACATATGACTGGTAGTCGGTCCAAAGCTTCGAAAGACTCTGTGTTATCGTTGACGTGAAATCCGTTGAAGTCTTTCCATATGCTTTTTGAATATCTGTGTTCAACGTAGCAGCATTTGCAGTTACATAATTATTGTACCAAGTGTTGTCCGAAACATTAATCGTATTGGTCGTTGTGAACAGATAGGTGGCCATGAAACCTTGAGATACACCGCAGGCAACAGCTTGAACATTGGGAAGGCTCGTCTTTACTGCTGTGACTGCACCTTGAATTACAGAATTCAAGAGAGCGGTGTTAACAGCATCATTTGGATTATCGTTAATCGATGTTGAAGCATAATAATTGTTGCTCCCGGCAATCTGCGTGGTAGCAGCGAATGCAGAGGCTGCGACAGATCCATAGGTGTAATAGTTCTGACCTGCTGCGGTATTATTTTTGGTCGAGGTTGCTTGGAATGTGGCAGCAGCCTTTACCAAAGTGGCTGTCATGGATTGTACATTTGACTGTGTCTGTCCATAGAGGACACCAGCATTGGTCGATTCAGTTCCTACTCCCAAACCGTTGATGGCATTCGCCGTAACCGCAGCAGCAGCACTGGCAAGACCTACTAGATTTGGAATCTGATTATTAGTCAAACCCTTTTGACCAAGAGTGGTGGTTCCGAAATTAGGCAGATAGGGAGGGTTAGTAGGATTGCCTGTCTTGGGGAAGGCAGCCCAGTCTACTGTCCCATTTGCATAGGCCAAGCATGTGGCGCTAAGAGCCTTGCTTGCCGCAGTGTTGGCATTCGATAACTGAGCGGAAGCGGTCTTCTGGTTGAAAAGATTCACATTGGCTGTGCTTGATAGGTCTTTTGAAGTGGGCTTGGGAACCGCCCCCCATGTTGGGATGAAAATCTGCTGTCCGCTAATGGTGGTGTTCGTCCCAGCCATTGTTGCGGATACAGCATTACTCACGATAGCAGAAGCAAAGTTTGGCATCTTGGCCACGACAGCCTGCAAGATCAGCGAGGGAGATGTACTGGCAGGAGTCAATGTAGCGGTGACATTCGCAACATTAACGTAAGTGCGGGTCTTGGGATCGTATGTCTTGACAGTCTGCTTAGGAATGGTTGCCAGTGTGGGAGTGGCGAGCGCATTGGTGACAGCGGCAAGATACTGGGAGCGATAGGTCGAGGATTGCGGATTCGCCACAACAGTGATGTTGGTTGTTCCTGGCTTCACCACAAAGGCGGTAGTCGTGTAGGTTGTGACAGTAGCAGTTTGGGATAGAGCACCCTGCTTGTAAACAGAAGCGGCGACTCCATTCGTGAGATCGGCAGCACTAGGAACGTACGGTGTCGTGTACCCCAGTTGTATAGCTCCGAGTTGCATCGAAATCTGATCTGATGCCGCATCTGCATGTAGTGAGGAAGTGGCACTTATCAGTGCAGTAGTCACAAGGGAGAGCGTCAGGATGTTCTTTGTGAAGCTTTTCATATTGAACTTGGTTATTTTTTTGAGGAATGGGGAGAACTTTTTAATCCAAACTTGTTCAACAATTTATCGCCCAACTTTGACTTTGTGTCAATTGATAGTTGAAACAATTTCGTGACATTCCAGCTTGCTGAATAGATTGGCTTCAGTGAACTCTCTTCCAATTTCTTCCAATTTAATCTAATCAATAGACACAAAGTTAATGAAATATTTTTCTCGAAATCTCAGCCCTTTGAACAGATGAATCTGGCTCTAGTTATTCTTATCGCAGCCCTTGCCTTTCTTGAAGTCTTCATAGGGGGAGCCCGCCTTCTTTATGCCATTCCGGGAATTTGTCTTCTAGGTGTGGCGGGGATCCTGACACTGCTCCCCGGATCAAAGTCGGGTGGGAAACCAGATCTTGCCGCACTCCTCTCTGCGACGGCCTTCACGGCCTATATTATCCTCCGCAACCGCCTCTCGGAGATCGAGTACATCGCACGACTCCAACTCTTCATTATGGCCGGCTCACTAATCGCCTACCTGATGCTGAGCCTCATTCTGACCCAGCCCAAACAACGAAAGATCCTCTTCGGAAGCATCATTATTCTGGCTCTGATCCAACTCTACCCCGCCCTGATCCAGTTCACCCAGGGGAACCACTGGATGCCACTCTCATGGGCCCAGCGACAGGATGCAAACTGGCGGGCCAGCGGATTCTTCATCTCTCCAAACAACTTTGCCGGCCTGATGGAACTGGCATGCCTCATGGCAACAAGCCTCGCGATTTGGGGCCGCACCGGATGGATCGGGCGTATGCTCTTCGCCTACGCAGCGATTGCCTCAGCAGCAGGAGTGTTGATTTCGGGAAGTCGTGGGGGGTACCTGAGCCTGACTGCGGGGCTGGGAATCATCATCATCCTGAGCATGCTGGCTTGGGGGCGTCAGAGGGCGAAGAGCCTGATCGGGGCGTCGGTCGTTGGAGGGGCCCTGATTGTGATCGTGTCGGGTGGACTCTGGTGGGCTTTGCAAAGCAGCAGCGTGAGTGAACGGATGGCCCAAATTAACGACCCCCAGAACATGCGCCTCCTCCTCTGGAAGTCTGCACTTCAGCAGTTCGACCTCTCGCCGATCTGGGGAACGGGTGGTTTTTCGTTTCTCTACTTCGGACGACTCTTCCGTGATCCCATGGTTCAGAACGACCCAATCCATGTCCACAATGACTACATTCAGTTGTTGGCGGACTATGGACTGGTAGGCGCCGGGCTTTTCCTTCTCCTGCTTGGCGCGCACCTGAGGGCTGGGGTGACTGGATTCCGTCATTTGGTCTGGAAATCTCCCGAGGAGAATTCTTCTTATGGAGACAGACTCCCTCTGATTATCGGGTCTCTGGCGGGTCTATCCGCTTATATGGTGCACTCGGTAGTAGATTTCAACATGCAATTGCCCCTGAATGCCCTGGTGATGGCGATGCTCCTCGGCGTGATCGCAAACCCCGGCGGGCGATCCATCACTTTGCGAACACAACCCGGGCATCTTCGCAGGACAATTCTGCGTTGGCTCATCCCTGCGCTTGGAGCAACTCTCCTAATCTATGGCATCCCTAAAATCCCGGGCGAATTCTATTCCGAAAAAGCACGCGTCACGCTCCGCGACGGAAACGCAAAGGAAGCCCTAGACATCGCACGCACCGGACTCGCAACTACCAAGAACAACCCGGAACTCTATTTCCAGGCAGGTGACGCCGCTCTTCACCTCTCTGAAAGTGGAGAAAAAGACGCAGGACGCTTTCATCTCGAATCCGTGGAAATGTTCGCCAAGGGCCTCGCAATCTTCCCCTACGACTCACGCCTCGCACTGAAGTTGGCCATGGCCCAAGCATCACTAGGCGACTATTACACTGCGGTCGAGACGATGAACTATGCAAAAAAACTCGATCCGAACTCTGCATTCGTCCCCGCTTACCGTGGCTACATTGAGTATTTGTTCCGTTACTACGACGACGCTGGGGCATCCTTCCAAAACGCCATTGATATCGGAGGAGAGGGATCAGGAATCGCTATCCAAGGCATAGAACTCGTTGAAAAAGCGAGGAATCAGGCTAGACCACTAATCAACACTGCGGCATCCGCTGCAGACCTTCAGATCTCAGAATCTCGGGAGGGAACTATTCCCCCTAAAACCAATTCCAGAATCAACAACAGTCCCCCACCCCCAAACTTTAACGCTACCCAAGCGCCCCCTTCAATCGAGGGGAGCGACGGAGTCATGGCTCCATCTGTCAATCAGCATTGATTTCAAAAAGTGCCAATTCGCGGCAAATTCACCCTCCGTTGAATAGTATTCTGACGTGATTCGTAGAGGCGTCACGATTGTCAGAACAAAAGATTTCCAGCCCGTTCGGTGTTTCACACTTAACCAGTTCAGGCTGCCTCGACATCGATACCCATCACTTCCCCGCTGGAGGTCTTGACCCGGACAAGCGCAGGACGGCAACAGACAGCACAATCCTCTATCAACTCAACAGTTCCATCCACGGCGGTCTCGATCTGAATGGCAAATTCCTCACCGCACTGGGGACATTGAATCATGACCTCCTCAAGCCAATCCATGGTGAAGTGGCTTGTGGAAAACTTGGGTTAAAAACTTGTGACCAGACTGCATCGCACCTTAGGAAGCCGACCCACTACTCTGCAATATCAATCCTGCGGGCATCGCTCCAGAGCGACTCCAGTGCATACACGTCGCGCTTTTCTGTATGAAAAACATGAACGATCACGCTGCCGTAGTCGATGATCACCCACTGACTTCCGGGAAAACCATCCTCGGCGATGGGCTTTTGTCCGGTGACATCCCTCACTCTTCCACGAATGGAGGAGGCAATCGCCTTCAGTTGAGGATCGGACGTTCCCGAGACGATTACAAAAAAGTCCGTGAAGCTCGATATGCCGCGCATATCGAGAATCACAATATTCTCTGCCTTCTTATCCAGAGCACCATCAGCACAAAGACGCGCGAGAGACTCTTCGGGATCAACAACTTCAACGGCTTTTGCCGCTTTCTTCAGCTTAGGCTTTGGCATTAGTAATCGGGAAATGGTAAAGACCTCTGTTCATAATGTACTTGTATACCCCCTCGGAAACCATAAAGCGAATGGAAAGCCCGCTCTTCACACGCTGCCTGATTTCCGTCGAAGAGAGATCGATACGGCGCTGAACGATGGGAAACGTCAACTTCTCAGCACCGGCCAGACTGCTCCTGTCCAAGACGGCGAAATCCACCAGGTTCTTCAACTCATCGATTCCATGCCATTTGTCCAAGTCCTTGAGGTTGTCCATGCCGATGAGGTAGAGAAAGCGCACGCCGGGATGTTCCGCGAGCAGGGAGCGCGCAGTGTCAATGGTGTACGATGGACCGGTCCGACGGAGTTCCCTTTCATCCACTGAAAAAAGAGCTTCGTCCTTGATGGAGAGACGGATCATTTCAAGCCGTTCTTCCGCACTGGCTAATGGAGGAGTTGAAGTCTTGAAGGGAGAGAATCCATTCGGTATAAAAATCACCCGATCGAGGGAGAGAGACTCAAGAGCAGCTTCTGCAAGGATGAGATGCCCGAGATGGATCGGATCAAAGGAGCCACCAAAAATGCCTACCCTTTCCACATGTCCCGGAGGACGTTGACGCACCGAGTGGCTCGAATCCTTACTGTTGCAGTGGATCACTGGTAGAGAAGGAAGGGCGTGCGATCGCGGCGGAAAGACTCAATGTTTGAGTTCCAAGAAGCAATGATCCGATCAGGTCCGAGTTTTACGAGATCGTGGCGGATTGATTCGCTACCATAGACTTTGTTGAACAGATTGATCTTGCTCTTGCTGGCTTGTGAGAAAATAAGCCCGTGAGATTCCCTATCGCACTCGGCAAGCGTGTAGAGTGAGCATGCGGCTAAGTTCCCCCCACCAACTGGGTTAACATGGAACATAACGCCTGGTCCTGAGGCCGTTGAGGCCGTGGTTACATTGATTTCCGGGCACTTGGATTGCAGATAAGAAGCCATCCGGGGTTTCATCCAATGCGCACCGAGAACCTGAAAGGCCCTGGGGGAAAAGAGAGCCTGATCGAGACCACCTGCAAGTTCTCCGACCACACCGCTGATCACGTAGTAACAAGGAGAGAGTTCGTTCGGAATATTGGGGGATGGGGGGACCCAGTGAAGGCCTGTCATCGGCCAGGTCATCGACCTATTCCATCCCCTCATTTTGACAACTCGCAGGTCCGCTTTTGGTCCCATCCATCCCTTTGTGTTAGCCATCAAGGCAAGTTCCCCAACCGTTAGGCCATGGACGTAAGGAATGGGAAACTGCCCAACAAAAGAGATCCACTTCGTTTGGATGCCCTGCCCCTCGACCCGGTTGCCGCCTAGAGGATTGGGGCGATCCAGAACCACAAATTGTTTCCCCTGCTCTGCACACGCCTCCAGACACTTGCCCATAGTGCTGATGTAAGTGTAACTGCGGCAGCCTATATCCTGCATGTCATAAACGAGGACATCGATTCCCTCGAGCATTTTGGGAGTCGGTTTGCGGGTGTCTCCGTAAAGGGAATAGGCTAGCAACCCAGTAAGACGATCCCGGCGCGAACGCACCTCCACTCCAGCTTTTTCAGTACCGTCAAGACCATGTTCAGGGGTGTATAGAGCCACAAGATTCACATGCTTCTTGAGAATCATCCGAGTCTTCTCTCCGGCAGAATTGACACCGGTTTGATTGGTCACGAGTCCGACCCGCTTTCCTCTGAGAAGGTCAAAGTTGTTTTTCTGGAGGACATCAATGCCCAACTCAACGGCCTGAGCACGGGAGATCAGTAGGACGGCCAAGATACTGAGAAGGACAGGGATACGGCGCATAGTAAGAATGATTTCGTCAGTTCGGAAGGAATCTGGTTTCCTTAACGCTATGAAATGCTCTCCTGTCGGTCAACTTCTGCTCCTAGGCGTCCCAGGGTACGAGGTCGATAATGACTTCGCTGACTTCATACGGCGAATTCAACCCGGTGGATTCATTCTCTTTGGTAGGAATATAGAATCCGCAAGTCAGTTACGCCGCCTCACCGACAGACTGAGGGAACTCAGTGAGATAGAACCAATCATCACGGTTGATCAGGAGGGGGGACGCGTCTCCAGGCTGAAACTGCTGGGTAATGAACCACCGAATGCACGGCAACTTAGGGATAAGGGAGATCCTTCACTGATAGCCCGTCACGGGGAATTAACCGGAAAACTACTGAAACTTTTCGGCTTCAATCTCGACCTCTGTCCGGTGCTTGATATCGCCTTTGATGATGAAGCCGACAATTCCCTGCGAGGAAGATGCTACGGCACCACCGCAGATCAAGTAATCGGGTTATCCGGAGTCTTTAATAAAGCACTTCAGACAACCGGGGTTCTTTCATGCGGCAAACACTTTCCCGGGTATTCCTCCGCTTTGAGCGATCCCCACCATGAACTTTCGGCGCTACCTCGTTCAAGGACCGAGCTGGAGGAACACGAACTCAAGGTCTTTCGCCATTTCGCTCATGGCGACCAGACCGTGGACAGCATGATGATCGGCCACATCGCTTTTGCCGAACTTGATCCTTCAGGATTACCAGCATCCTTATCACCTGAAGTCACCACAAAACTACTGAGGGATGAAATGGGATTCCGTGGACTGGTCATGACCGATGATCTCGATATGGGAGCGATCCTGAATAACCATGGCTTTGACGAGATGATCAGGTTGGGACTTGCCGCTGGCAACGACCTGCTGATGATCTGCCATCGCACCGAACTTGCAGAACAGGCGGCCAAGGTTTTGAAAACCTGTCCCGTTGAAGAGATTCAGAGGGCTCTGGAGTTTATCAAGGCCTTTAAAGCACGTCTTGTCGCACCCTCACCTTTTTCCGAGGAGGCCTTTAGGGAACTTGACCGAGGTGTCTGGGATCTTCGAGTTGCAACGCTCGGGGCGGAAGGTGCCGCTTCACGCAGTCCCGAGGATGGAAAACGCTCTCCTGTTGAGATTTACTAACCGGAAGTACGACCCTTCAACCGATCGGAGCAGAGCTGGAGAGTGATCAGAGACCGTTACCAAGGTGGCATCCCAAGAGTTGGACATCCGCATTTTCGATCACATCAGGCTTCGTGATCTTCCCGAAACTGGAATTCAGAATACGCACATTCTTGATTGTGGCACCTAGATATCCCCTAACGTTTAGTATCCTAGGGGCGTTCTCCACGGAGATATTATCCATCACGACATTGCAAATGAAGGGGTTGTGCGCACCATTCGGCCCCTCCTCGTAGAGTAGATCGATCTGAAGGACTGAATCCTTCACCACCCCCACCTTGATATTGCGCATAAAGATGTTTTCAAGAATGCCTCCCCTCATCGCGTTTGATTTGATTCTCAGCGCACACGTCAGATCGGGACTACTCATCTGACAATTCTCAATGAATACATTTCTGCACCCACCCGAAACCTCGCTCCCGATTGTCGTCCCACCGTGACCATCCCGCATGATGCAATCGCGGATAATGATGTTCTGTGATGGAATCCCGACGCGGCGACCGTCGTTGTTACGTCCAGATTTAATCGCGATACAGTCGTCTCCCGTATCAAAAAGACACTTCTCAATCAGCACGTCGGCACAGGATTCAGGATCACAACCGTCGTTGTTTGCACCATGGGAGATAATCTCAACTCCACGAACAGTGACGTTAGTGCAGAAGAGAGGATGAATTTCCCACATCGGCGAACGCCGTATTTTCACACCCTCGATGAGGACATTCTTGCAATTATTAAACTCAATGAAGTCAGGACGAAGATAGGAACCTTGTCCGAAGATTCGTTTTTCCAACGGAACATCCTCGTTTACCATTCGGTCGAGTCTCGACCTGGCCTGCAACTGACTCTTGGTGCCTGTTTTTTTCTTCCACTCAAGCCAGTTTGAGGCATCAGCCTGACCATCGAGGGTCCCCTCGCCAGACAAAGCAATATTGCTCTTGTCCTTGGCATAGACGAGTGGGGAATAGTTCATGCAGTCCATTCCCTCAAACCTGGTGGGGACCAACGGAAGATAGCGTTTGGGATCAGTACTGAACTTCAGGATGGCTCCCTTCTCAAGATGGAGATCGATATTGCTCTCCAAGTGGATGGGACCAGTCAAAAACTCACCTTGAGGAACTATAACATGACCTCCACCTGAGGACGCACATTGGCTGATTGCCCTTGAAATGGCATCCGAAGAATCCTTCATTCCATTTGTATCGGCACCATAATTCGTGATGAAATAGTTCTTCTGAAGAAAACTAGGGGGGCTAATACGTCCAAGGATTGAGGGAAGCGACTCCCACCCAACTTCATCAGCACAAAGCGGAATCGTCAGAAAAAGAAAATAACCGAAAACGGGAATTTGTAGAAACCTGATCATGTTCTTACGGGGGTTGGAATTAGGGAAGGCCTAGGACGGTTGCATTCTTCAACTGAAAAGGTTTTCCATTGCCGATAGTAATACTGACATTGCTCATGCGAATATCAGTGGCGTTTTCAATGACAAATGGTTCGGGGGCCGAGATTTTCACGTTCTCCAAAAGAACATCTGAAATCAGGGAATCAGGAAGCCCCAGAATTTTACCCGCCGACTTTTGGCATGTAGCGGATAGGTTTGTGATTCTGATTTTCCGGAATTTAGGGATGCTATCCCCTGAATTCTTTAAGGACTGAAGAACAGGTTTCGCTTGGGACTTATCCCCGGAAGAATTGGAGGCGTAACTGCAGGTCATCGTGATGGCAGGATTCACATTCTTCATCGTAATATCTTCGTAGGTGATGTCCTCCACGAGCCCTCCCTTTCCAGGGTTTGACTTGATCCTGATTCCGTTATCCGTGTTTTCAAAAGTGCAGTTTTTGACTTTCACATGGTGAACGCCGCCTGCCGTCTCACTTCCGATACTCATCCCGTGACCATGGAGAAATGTGCAGTCCGAAACCGTAATCTCTTCGCAGGCGAAGGATCTTCCCTCGACAGGATGCCCCGCCTTGATGGCCACATTGTCATCCCCTACATCAATCCTGCAATGGGTGATGAGCACATTCCTGCAGTTACTCGGATCAATGGCATCAGTGTTAGCCGCTCGTTCCGGCGCGAGGATCGTTACATTGGAGATAACGACTCCATCGCAATCAGTGGGAACAAGGTGAAACTTAGGTGAGTTGCGGAGTGTGATGTTCTCCAGTTTCAGGTTTCGACAATCTTTGAAAACAACAAGATTGGGGCGTGGAAGCGTGTAACCGGGCTTGATCTGTCGTGCCTTTTCAGCCTCACCCCACCATACTTCACCACCCCCATCGATGATTCCCTCTCCAGTGATGGTCACGTCCTGAAGGTGAACTCCTCTTATAAAAGGAATGAAGTCACTATTTCCCTTCACCTTCAGCCAATCACCAGGACTTTTCATCCAGTCGGCATGGTGTGGACTAGCTTTAAGAACGGCCCCCTTCTCAAGCAAAACTGTAGATTTTGTGCCAATCTCTAGAGGTTTGCTTAGGTAGGTACCCGCAGGAAAGAGCACCGCACCTCCGGTTCCCGCACAGGCATTAAGAGCCTTTTGAATCGAGTCCGAATCAAAATTGATGCCATCCCCCTTGGCACCGAAATCCCTAACATTGAAGGTGGACGCCTGGGTAGCGATCGTCATTGTGAGGAAAAGAATCAGTGTTACTAGTAGGTTCATTTGTGGTTGGGTTGTAGAGATTTTTTTCACCGTGGGATCCAATCTCCGCTTTTTGCAAAGAAGGTTTTTGGATCGGCCAACTTCTCGGCCTCTTCCCTGGTGAGTTGTTGCGATCCAGGAATCCGGGAAGAGATATCGATAAGTCCTCCCGAAAGATCACGGCTATGGTATTCGCCAAAATGAATCCCCACATGATTCGTCCCCTTGATTTCCCAGCCTGTGGGAGGTACGCAGGGCGCCATGGTGCAGTCGATAAATGCAACAGAGCTGTTAGGAAAACGATCGGCGTCGATCCGAGCAAGCAGGCAATGCTCGACTCCAGGCGCCTCACTTAACTTGCATTGGTGAAAAACATATCCCTGATTTGCCAACGGATTTCGTGACTGAAGAAAATATCCGTTGTGGAGGGCTCGAAGTTCACACCCTTCAAAAAAGGCCTTCCCCTCACCCCAAATAAAATCAACGTCTCCCTCAACGAGACAATTGGTGACGTAAACACTACCGCAAAGTAACAGGGTATCCTGAAAACTCAGGAAGTTACAGTTCTTCAACGTGCACCGCTCTCCGTTGATTCTAACCGCTTCTGCCTGCGATCCCTTGTACGGAGTTGTGTTTTTAACGGTAAAATTCTCCAAAGAGATATCGTTTGCATCGACTCCGAATAGTGCCCTGCCCACCCTTGTTGGGTTTAATGAATTATTATTGAGACCCTGGATGACACACCCCTCCCTACTCTCGCCCACGAAATGAAGCTGATTCTTACCCTGACCCACATAGACAATGCCGTCGTAAAATCCTTTTTTTACCAAGATCCTAATTGGGAATGAATTATCATCAGGAACGTAGTCTACCGCTCCCTGAATACTGCAAAAATCACCTGATCCATCCGCTGCAACGGTGAGAGAGGTTTTACCATGCTGGATTGCCTCACGCGTGCTGAAGGTCCAACTGCAGCCACCTGCGATTTCAGTAAAGGGCTTCCCCTCATAATCAAGCAGGACTCCAGGATCGACGGATGCAAGATAACTCTCACCAGGCCGCAATGCTCCGGAATGCAACTGAATCAACAGGCTGTGTTCCCTTAAGGAGAACGGTTCATAACGGAAAAGCCTCCCTCCCACCGAATTGGTGAATCCATCACCACCAAGCAGAAAGGAATCCACAACCGAACCATCAGCCAACTTTTTAACCACTATCCCTCCAGACCCTAAAGATTTGGGAGTGCCGGAAAAAGTTAACTTAAGAAATGTATCGTAAGGCACTCCTTTTGAATCATCAGCAGGACTGGTACCCAATCCTCCACGCACCGAGTGACAACTCAACTCCAGCGGGAGAAGAAACATCACCACCGAAAGCAATCGGCGAAAAGCTGACATCATCTCAACTTTAGGGGGGAATTTCCGCAATCTACTTACCTTCCAAGAAGGAGGGGTCTCATGTGCCTCTCGAAAAGGTTACCCGTGACATTCTTGGCGATGATGGCTTCGTGCTTCTTCAGGGCGCTCAGATAACGATCGCCGAATTTGGCCGCCACTTTGAAACTAACATGGAGTAGCTGTCGGAGACTCGCGTTAAATTGCGGGTTTTTGGAATCATGACGAAGAGCCGAGACAAACTGCTCAGAAGTCCACCCATTCACATCTTCCGCACTCGGTAGCCGCGACTTATCAATGTCTATCACTGAGGCATAAGGGGCGCAGAACTCATCCACATGAGCTATGGAGTAAGCATAGATCTCCTTGGCTATCTCAAGCCCATCGCCTCCCGCCTCGGCTAGACCGATGAGTTCCTCAAGCCAAGAAGTACCTGCCGTTTTAATATGGACTCCCGCATCAAACTTGCTGAGAGCACGGCGCATCGGTTCGTAGATAGAAAATTTGTCACTGCCTGAATGAACGCTGAGTTTCAATGAAGACGGAAGACCATATTGATTGATCGCGAAGGCGATCACCGCGAGATCCTCATTGAACTCCTGCTCAAACTGAACTAGGTCGCCGACGTAGTCGACCCCCTTGTTGAATCGACCTGTGAACTTAGGCGCAATCGTCTGGATGGGAATGCCTTCATCGGCAATAGCGGCAAGGATGATTAGCAACTCATGTGGTGTCTGTGGAGAATCCGTCTCGTCCATCGAAACCTCAGTCACAAAGTTTTCAGCGCCTTTGATTCCTGCAATATGGCGGTAAATTCTGCCCGCCTCTTGAACTGCCAGCAGGAACTTGTTGGCAACACGCTTGACCTCAGTCATGGTGATTTCAAGTGGCAGAGCAATATGCGGAATTGAAATTATTCCGATCAGTTCCGGGTGTTTCTCAATGAAATCACTTACAGCATCTTGATCTGCGGGCTTCCCGATCGAGTCAGCGACATCAAGCGTAAAGAAATCGGAAGGTGCAATGAACCGGTCCACCGTCTCAAGTCGGATATGATCGGCATCCACATGGTAGGGCTTCTTCCATCCGAGGGTCTTCACTGCTTCATCAGCCTCCGCGCGGAGACTTGACGGCTCAGTTCCTACAAAAGTGTGCTCCCTGTGCGATTTGTTCCAAACTGGGATAAAATCAGCACCCAATTCGGCTGCCATTACGCAAGCCTGCAACTGAGCTTTGCCTTGGTGACCAAAACGATCACCCATACCGAAGGAGAACTTACCTAAGGGAAGATACTTTTTCATTTTTTCAATTTAGCTTGTAACGGAACTTCCTTGATATCGTCATTTTTTATTTATTACCGCTTATTGTCATTCGTTGGCAAAAACTCTTGGTTTTAATGAGTCCTGAAAAGGTTCGAATAATTTCGAGATAATGAAGTTTTAAATTGCATGACCCCGAGTGGAATCGAACCACCATCTAGAGTTTAGGAAACTCCTATTCTATCCGTTGAACTACGGGGTCTAAGAAAGGTGTGAACTTTATCACCTATTGCGATCGTGACAAGGCTCAGGCTATAAAAATGCCTCAGGAGTCAGGATGATTCTCGCAGCCTAGTTCCAAATGTTAAGGGATTCTTGAACAAAACAATTTTTCCCCTCAGGTTGTTGCATCGCACTCTTACCTTCTCCATAAAAAGATAAACAACCGGCGTGGTAAAAAGAGTCAGTGCTTGGGAAACCAGCAATCCACCAACAATAGCGACACCCAAGGGTTGACGCAGTTCGGAACCAACACCCATACCGATGGCTAGGGGAAGCGATCCAAATATTGCGGCTGCGCTAGTCATCATGATCGGTCTGAAACGAACCAGACATGCCTCATAAATGGCATCCTTGGGTGACATCAATCGTTCCCGTTGAGCCTCAATGGCATAATCAACCATCATGATGGCATTCTTCTTAACAATTCCGACTAGGAGGATGATGCCGATCATAGCCACAATACTGAGTTCCATTTTCACTAGGATGAGCGCTAGCAAGGCACCGATCCCAGCCGTGGGTATGGTGGAAAGAATGGTCAATGGGTGGATGAGGCTCTCGTAGAGCATTCCGAGGACGATGTAGACCGCGAATATTGCAGCAAGAATCAGAAGCGGTTGGGAGGAAAGACTGTCCTGAAAGAGGAGCGCATTACCGGCAAAGCCCCCCTTGACCGTGGAAGGCATTTTTAACTCGTCAATCGCCTTGTTAATCAGTTCTTCAGCCTCTCCCAGAGCGACTCCGGGAGTCAGGTTGAAGGAAAAAGTGACAACTGGAAACTGTCCCTGATGATTGAGGGAAAGGGGCTGAGTGGTCTGCTCAAAATGAGCGATCGCACTTAGCGGGATCATCTTACCGGATGAGGATTTTACATAAATCTTGGAAAGATAGGCAGGATCCTTAGCCATTTCAGGATTGGCCTCCAGAATCACATGAAACTGACTGCGGGTCTGATACATGGTTGAGACTTGATGCTGACCAAAAGCATTATAAAGGACCTGATCCACTTGGATCGGCTCAATTCCAAGGGTGCCGGCAAGGTTCCGATCAACGATAACCTTCACCTGCCGGCCTTGGAATTGCGAGTCTGCGTTCACATCGACGAGTTGGGGGTATTTCTGGAGTTTTTGGATGAGTTTGGGAGCCCATATAATAAGAGGTGCTATGGTATCGGATCTTAAAGCATACTGATACTGGGCCCTAGACTGACGCCCTCCCATTCTGAGATCCTGAGCTGGAGCAAGGAAGGTCCTCGCCCCTTTAACAGCGGCAAGTTTCGGGCGCAGACGGTTGATGACGCCATCTACGTCAAGACCACGCTCAGACTTCGGTTTAAGGGCGATATAGAGGCGGCCATTATTGGAACCTGTTCCACCATTTGAACCGATCACAGAGGCTAAATGTGCGACAGCCGGATCATCCTTGATAATCTTTGCAATCTGCTTCTGTTTTTCCTGCATACCCAAGAAAGAAATGTCCTGGGCACCTTCGGTTGTTCCAAATAGCAATCCTGTATCCTGTTGAGGAAAAAAGCCCTTGGGTACAATCGTATAAAGATAAACAGTCAAAACAATAGTGCCCAAAGTGAGAAACTGGATCAAACGAACGTGTTCAAAGACCCAATCCAATTTTCTCCGGTAGGATGACTGCATGGCATTAAATCCTAACTCAAACCAGTGTGCCAAACCTGACTCAACCTTGTGATGCTCTCGTCCCAAAAATCTGGCACAAAGTGATGGTGTGAGGGTCAGAGAAACTACCAATGAGACAAGAATCGAACAGCTTAGTGTCACTGCAAATTCATGGAAAAGCCTGCCAATAACGCCACCCATCATGAGAACAGGGAGAAAAATAGCGACCAAGGAAAGGCTCATCGAGACAACGGTGAATCCTATCTGTTTCGCGCCAAGAATCGATGCTTCCATCGGTGACTTTCCAGTCTCTATGTGACGCACGATATTCTCGATGACCACAATGGAGTCATCGACAAGAAAGCCGACCGAAACAGTGAGTGCCATCAACGAGAGGTTGTTCAGGCTATATCCGAAAAGCCACATCATCCCGAATGTTGCCGCCAGGCAAAGTGGCACGGTGATCCCCGCAATAATGGTGGGAACAAGCCGACGTAGAAATAGAAACATAACGAGAATAACCAGCGCGCTTGTTATAATTAGCGTGGTTTGAACATCGTTTACCGAGGCACGTATAGTCTGGGTTCGATCCGAAACAACATCCAGATGTACTCCCGGCGGCAGCCATGAACGGAGCAGAGGAAGTATCCTGTTAATCTCATCCACAATCTCAATGACATTGGCGTCGCTCTGCTTGAACACAGGCATGATCACAGCACGTTGACCGTCAAACCAACCTCCCTGATAACGATTCTCAGTAGCATTCATGACTTTCGCGACGAAAGAGAGCGGGATTGGGACCCCATTCCTCTGGGCAATCACCAGATTCTGATAATCATCCGCATCGAGAAGTTGATCGTTGACGCGAAGGCCGTACGATCGATCAGTGGTCTCTATGAAACCTTTCGGTGCAAAGTGGTTTGCACCAGTTAAAAAAAGCTGAAGATCATTCATGCCCAAGCCGATGCTTGCCAACTGTGCAGGATCGACTTGAACCCTGACCGCCGTTTTTGCACCGCCTGAAATCATAATCTGACTGACTCCCGCAATTTGGCTGATTCTCTGGCAGATAATGTCATCAGCGTAGGTATAGACATCAGAAAGCGGCATGGTGTCTGATGTCATCGCCAGAACCATGATGGGAGAACCAGCGGGGTTAACCTTGCGGTAATCAGGAGGGCTTTTGATCTCAGGAGGAAGATCATGAGCAGAGGCCCTGATCGCAGCCTCGACATCCCTGGCGGCCCCATCGATGTTCCTATCCAAATCAAACTGAACTGTCATGTCACTACTCCCAGACTTGCTGGATGATGTCATCTCGATCACCCCGGGAATCTGTCCAAGGCGTCTCTCCAAAGGAGCCGCTAAGGCAGAAGAGGCGGTCTGTGAATCAATACCAGGGACATCAGCACCGACACTTATCGTGGGAAAATCAACGCTGGGCAGCGGTGCGATGGGTAGAAAAAAATAGGCACTGAAGCCTAGAATAATAATGCCGATTGCTATCAGAGAGGTTCCCCTGGGACGTTTGATAAAAGGGGCTGAAAGATTCATCGGACTAGGATTTCAAGGAATTTGCTTCCACAATGAGTGGGCTACCTTCTTCGCTTTCTCCGGATGGGAACTTTCTGGAAACCCAATTCTCAAACCGGTCAAGATAGAGGTAAATGACAGGCGTCGTGTAGAGAGTGATGAGCTGCGATAGCAGTAGTCCGCCGACAATCGCAATACCAAGGGGCTTCCGAAGTTCGGAACCGGTGCCGGATTGAAATGCTAGAGGAATCGCACCAAGAAGCGCAGCAGCTGTTGTCATCATGATCGGTCTGAAGCGAAGCAAACACGCCTGATAGATTGCTTCCCTTGCAGATACTCCGGTCTCATTCCGTGCATCCAGGGCAAAATCGATCATCATGATCGCATTCTTCTTTACGATACCGATCAAAAGAATGATTCCAATCAACGCAACGAGAGAAAACTCCATTCCACAAATCAGCAGTGCAGACAATGCTCCGACACCAGCACTTGGAAGAGTGGAAAGGATCGTGATCGGGTGAATATAACTTTCATAGAGAACCCCAAGAACGATGTAGATCACGATGATCGCCGCAAGTATAAGTATCGGCTCGCTTGCAATGGATGACTTAAACTCAGCAACGCTCCCAAGAAACTGCGTCTGAATGCTGTCAGGAAAACCGAGTGATCGTTGTACCTTCTCGATCGTTTTAACAGCTTCGCCTAGGGAATGACCACGGGTCACATTGAAGGAAATAGTCGATGAGGGAAACTGGCCCTGATGCGTTATCATCAGAGGGCTTGTTTTGGTTCTAATACTAACCAGTGCGTTCAAAGGAACCAGCTTTCCAGAAGAAGAGCTGACATAGATCTTATCAAGTGCTTCCGGGGAATTACGATAAGCCGAAGCATTTTCCATTACGATCCTATACTGATTCAACTGCGTGTAGATGACCGATATTTGGCGCTGTCCGAAGGCATCGTAAAGAGTGTCATCAATAGCCTGTACCGGCACATTCAGACGTGAGGCCGCAACACGGTCAATCGTGATTTCAAGCTGGAGACCCATATCCTGCTGATCACTGGCAACATCAGCAAGACCAGGCTCGGATCGAAGGCGTTCTATCAATTTTGGAATCCATGTTCGAAGCACTCCGGAATCAGCATCTTGCAGCAGGTACTGGTACTGAGTGCGACTGATACGGGTATCGATCTGGAGGTCCTGGGAGGGTTGCAGGTAGAGGCTGATGCCGGAGACCTGGCGGGCGGTTTCCGAGATCCTGGCCATGATGACACCGATCGGCATCCGAGTGTCACGGGGCTTCAGAACAATGTAAAAGCGCCCCGTATTCTGGGTGGAGTTAACGACACCTGTCCCAACGAAAGCAGCAACACGCTCCACATCGGGGTCTTTAGCAATCAATGCAGAGAGTTCTTGCTGACGGGCCTTCATCTGCGTGAAGGAAATGTCTTGAGCTGCATCGGTGACACCTATGACCAGTCCAGTATCCTGAAGCGGGAGGAGTCCCTTTGGAATGAAGATGAATAGCAGGAGAGTAATGACTAACGTGATGAATGCGACAAGAAGAGTAGCCCGCTGGTGGTGAAGCACCCAAATTAGGGTGCGATCGTAAAATCGAAGGGCACTATCAAAGAACCCCTCAAGCGATCGGGAGAGATTTGTCTCCTTCTCATGGCTTTCCGCCTTGAGCATCCTCGAACACATCATCGGTGTGAGGGTCAGGGAAACGATCGCTGACACGATAACCGCGCTACTAAGCGTAATGGCAAATTCACGGAAAAGTCGCCCTACAATACCGGACATGAAAAGAAGGGGAATGAAGACCGCGATCAGTGAAATGCTAAGTGAGATAACGGTGAAGCCGATCTGACGAGACCCCTTAAGGGCAGCCTGAAAGGGAGAATCTCCAAGTTCAATATACCGAACGATGTTCTCGATCATGACGATCGCGTCATCGACCACAAAACCCGTGGAAATCGTAAGTGCCATCAGGGACAGATTATCGAGACTGAAACCAAGCAGATACATGATGGCAAAGGTCCCCAGTACGGAGAGAGGGAGTGCCACGCTGGGGATAATGGTGGCGGTTAATTTCCGAAGGAAGAGGAAGAGAACCAACACCACAAGCACAACGGTCAAGACGAGAGTAAATTCAACATCCTTGACCGACGCTCGGATTGTTTCCGTTCGGTCGGAAAAGATCGAAATATGAATCCCCGGCGGGAGTGATGAAGCCAACTTGGGAAGGAGTTCCTTGAGTCGATCAACCGTATTGATGATATTAGCGCCCGGTTGTCTTTGAATATCGATCAGAACGGCCTGATGGTAGGGGTTCTTAGCGCTGGAGACCCATGCCTGGACTAGGGAGTTCTCCACATCATCCTGAACAGTGGCCACATCCATGAGACGTACCGGGGCATTATTGTTCGTATTATAAGCAAGAATCAGAGGCGCAAGTTCCGCAGCACTGAGAATTTGATCATTCGCACCGATCGTAAAGGACTGCTTGGCTCCATCAAAACCACCCTTGGGAGCATTGGCATTGGCCTGATTAATTATTGTTCGTACGGACTCAAGGCTGATTCCCTGGGCATTTAAAGCCGCGGGATTAAGTTTTACCCGGACAGCCGATTTTTGGTTTCCCTGAATGGTGACAAGGCCAACTCCTTGAACTTCGCTTAGCTTTTGAGCCAGTACCGAGTCTGCAAAGTCATTGATTTTTACGAGTGGTAACGTATCGGAAGTGATTGCCAACGTGAGGATGGGCGCATCAGCCGGGTTAACTTTGTTGTAAACAGGCGGGTTCGGCATGTTGGGAGGGAGGACACCACCCGCCGCATTGATGGCTGCCTGAACATCCTGGGAAGCTTGATCGATATTTTTACCAAGAATGAATTGCAGGGTGATGACAGACGTTCCGAGTGAACTGATCGAGTTCATTGAGGCAAGGCCGCTGATCTGCCCGAACTGTTTTTCCAGGGGTGCCGTGACAAGCGAGGCCATGACTTCCGGGTCTGCTCCGGGGTATTGGGAAGTGACTTGAATGGTCGGAAAATCAACCGTCGGCAATGCCGAGATCGGCAGGCACTTGAACCCCAGTATACCCACAAGGACAAGAGCCACCATCAGAAGGGATGTGGCGATTGGCCTTTTGATGAAGGGCTCTGAAATATTCATGAAATCTCTTGTTGTGGGAGAACTAAAAAATTCTGACTGACTCCCGTTTCACCAAGGGGCTTACAGCTAAAATAGTCAGGGATGATTAAGGTGTTTTTCGATGATGGGATCCGGTATCCCCACCGGATTTAGAACCGGTTTTCGCAGAGGCCGTGATGACAGGTGAATTCGGTTGGAGGCGATATTGGCCATCGACGACAACCTTCTCATCCGCCTTAACCCCTGACTCGATCAACGACAATCCTGCCTCGGTTCCGCCGACAGTCACAGCACGCATCTCGGCCGTGTTCCCCTCACCCACCACGTAGACATACGAACCTTCCGGCCCAAGTTGCACCGCTTCTGTTGGCACGACTAATGCATCGGCACGTTTGCCCACCAGAAGGCGCACATTGACAAATTGTCCGGGCCATAATTTGTAATCCTCATTTCCGAAAACAGCCTTGAGCTTTACCGTGGCCGTTGATGTGTCGATCTGGTTGTCAACAACACTCAACACTCCTTTTGCCAATGGCGTCTGATTGTTACGATCAAGAGCAATGACTTCCAAAGACTTGTGGGCAAGCATTGGTTCGCGAATCTGCGGAAGACTCTGCTGTGGAAGGGTGAATGAGACATAAATCGGTTGAATCTGGTTAATGACGACAATTGAAGAAGCCCCGTTAGCGCTACTGCCTCCGACGTTCACCTGATTTCCAACATCCACCTGTTTAACACCCGTTCGACCACTTATCGGCGCCGTCACTTTGGTGTAATCTAGTTGTGTCTTTTGCAGTTCGACATTCGCATCATCCGCCTGAACTGTCGCCTCAACCTGAGCAACAAGGTACTTCTGAGTGTCAAACGTCTGGTGATCGAGCACATTCTTTTCGAGAAGTGACTTGTCCCGCTCCAACAAAAGTTGAGCGCTTTGCAGTTGAGCAACATCTTGGAGCTTTTTGGAAAGAGCCTGATTGTACTGAGCTTGGTAAGTTCTCGGATCAATCATGGCCAAAACATCACCCTGCTTGACTTCCTGTCCCTCCTGAAACTTTATTTCCTGAATTTGGCCGGACACCCTGGCATTGACCAAAACCGAATTAAAGGCCTGTACGGTTCCAAGGCCGTCTAAAAAAACAGGAAACTCCTCGGTTTTTACTGCGGCAAGCGTGACCGGAACCGGACCACCTCCCCCTTGTGATCGTCTAGATTTAGGGCGGGAGGAAGCTTCCTCAGAATGAGGGTAAAATCGCCAGATCAGAAGCGCGGTAATCACCAGAAGCGCCAGCCACTTGATCCATCTTAAAAATCTTTTTTTAGAGACTGGCATTACGGAACCAACTGCATCTTGCTTGGACTGGGAAAAACTGTCCGAAGAATCATTTTGAGAGGGGATCATAATAAATGGTTTAATACTGAAAAATATACTTTCTTTGTAGAACTATTGAAAAATTAGGGGTTTGTTAGTTAAACTTTGCCATGAGTGCTCGGATCGTAACAAACAGAATCGAGTCCTTGGTTGAGTCAAAAGCTTGGCTGTACGGGGAAAGTGGATAAATCAAGGGATAAGCAAACCGGTAATCAAAAGGTTTCTGTTCACACGCCAATTGAGTCAACAAAGAGGAGCGCTCAGCAGCACTCATCTTATCCAGGTAAGAGGTGACTTCCGGAGGGCTTGATTTTCCAAAGGTCGTCGGCAGTTGAACGACAACAGGAACCCCATGCTTGGAATGCAAAGCCTCAATTTTTGACTTGTTGACCTTGAAGTCCCATGCCCTGATCACAATAAAATCAACTCCCTGCGGAACAAGTGAGAGTGGCCCTTCAAAGCCAACCAGTTGATGGCAAGAATGGGCGTATGCAACACCTTTTGAGAGAACCAGGGAATTGACCTCTTTATCATTGGGCCGAACAAGGAAGGTCCAAGCATCAGGGTGAACTTTTGAATTAATTTGTTTCAGGTGTTCAACAAAAATGCTGCCAAAGGACTCGTCACCAGCATTGACAACAATATCGAACTTACACTCATTGTTCATAGAAAGCACTGTGGATCGGAGCGCTTTGAAGGCCTCGGCCTCGGCATTCGAGACGCTCCCGTAATCGGGAACACGGATAAGTCCCGTCACAAAAGTCGGTCGAAGTGAAGCCAGCGTTCGTCCTATGCTTAAAGGTGTCTGTGTAGATCCCGACAATGTCCAGGATCCCTGGTGAAAAAGACGGGCTTGGATAACTCGTCTAAAGATCTCTTTTTTATCAACCTTGAAAAGTCCGGTTTGGAGAGGGACGTTAATCACCTCTTCGTTCCAAACAAATGATGAGGGGGGGGATGTTTTTGACTGCGACACACTTCCCGAGCGGGATGCCTTCAGGACTGAAAACGGAAACAAGATCAGAATGAAGAGACTTATCACCCGAACGTCCAAGGATTTGCTCGTGCTAAGAGGCAGTCTGTTGAAGGTTAGGGGGTTCACTTGTTACGGCTTGCAGTGGTATTTGGCTGATCCATATCACTTCGGAACGAGGCGGCTGGAATTGAGTTATCACTATAGAGATTTCCCTCGGGGAAGTCTTTCCAATTGTAGCGGATAAATTTAGGGCTTGGAACAGTCGCGCAGGATAGAACGACGCTTTTTCCTTCTATGCGTCCCTGTGCAGGGACCCATTTTGGCCCTGAACCCCGGAGTGCAAACCCCCTGAGGGATGTCGCGAGTGATAAAGTCTCTCCAGCAGCTAAAGAGGGCGGCACTCCCAAGGTCAAGTCGCAGCCATATGTCTCAAAAATGACCCTGACCTTGTTCCCCTCGATCCTGATATCTTTGCAGACCGGTCCGACATCACTTATCTCCTCGCCATAAAAACGATGTCGTGCAAGTAGGGCAAGACGCCTTCCTACCAGAAGTTTTTCAGGATTAAATTGCTCATCTGGTATTCCTAAATCATCGGCAACAGCAACGCCGGTTGCAGGGAGAGTCAAAATAGTAGCAATAGCCTCCCTTAACCAAGGAAGACAACCGGTAGTAGCACCTTGCTGTCTTAAGTAGAGGTCAACGGCATCCTCACCTTTATTCCCGTAACCGGCAGGAGTAACCGCATAGAAAGGAAAAGGTCCCTCTGCCCACAGCCTTCGCCAATCCTTGATAAGGCGCGTTAGCTCACCCCTATATCGCAGGACGGAAAGACCTCGGTCACATTCTCCTTTGTACCAAATCACCCCCGCTATCGAAAAGGGTACAATGGGGGCGATCAATTCATTAAAAACGGAGTGGTTGTTGTGTTCAACCCGAGTGAAGTGGGGGGGGGCTTTTTTAGTGCCGCTGATCCATGATGAGGTAGGAGAGTCAGTCCTGGTGCATTGAATCATTCCGATCGGAATATGTTGGGAACTCCATAGGTCCCTCGCAAAGAAGTATCCGACCGCAGAACTTGCAGAAGCTTGATCCCTAGTGCAGACAACCCAATGACCAACTTCTTCACGGCTACGGGAAATGGAGGCACCTCTCAAATAAAAGCGGATCTGCACCTCGTTCGTCACCCCATGCTGGGCCACCCACTCCGGTGTCTTGACGAGCGGAAAGGACATGTTCCCATCGCCTGCGCAAATCCACACATCACCAACAATGACATCATGAAATTCAATTCGGTTATTCCCATTGATGACAAGGTTTTGAGGTTCGGAAGATTTGGGTAATGAGCGAAGAGCGATCCTCCATCTTCCCATAGAATCAGCAATTGTTTGCTCATAACGATTGCCGAAAGAAACGGAGACCTTCTCTCCGGGCAAAGCTCTACCCCACACAGGTAGCGTCACGCTACGCTGGAACATCATGTGATCACCAAAAATTGAAGGAAGAGTAACATTGGCCCGGAGTTGGGGGAGGGAAAAAAATAATACTCCTAAAAATGTTCTCCCTATTGAGACAACTCGCATTTTGTAAAACTTTTTTAGGTTAAGAAAAAACGCTCCATGAAAATTTATTCTAGAATATTAACCCAGGCTTTGACCTGATCCCATTCAAATAAACCTCAAATAAACTTTTAGGATCCTAGAAAAATAATTTGACCAACTATCAACTCCACATAGTTTACCTACTCGTCGGTCAAACATATCACCCCAAATACTAAACAAATGAAAAAAAGCTCATTGGTTATCATAGCATCAGGCCTGATGGCCCTTTC
>Ga0209188_1000196_pt1 | contig 66615 bp, 91 predicted proteins | sample C_130625_EF_Meta_FD_187307 | JGI IMG/M metagenome (GOLD analysis project Ga0209188, IMG submission 187307) | Freshwater microbial communities from Lake Croche, Canada to study carbon cycling - C_130625_EF_MetaG (SPAdes) (version 2) | ecosystem: Environmental > Aquatic > Freshwater > Lake...
TTGCTTTGAGGCCGCCCGGTAAATTGCTGAGTGTCCCCGCGTCGACAAGTTGGCGAATAATAGTAGTAGCGCTACGAGCGTAGCCTCCAATAAGATGTATAAGCCCATATCCATAAAATCCAAATCCCGGTACATATTGATAATGAACGAAGTGATTACGTTTCAATTTCAAAATATCATCTTTGTACCAGTTGCGACGAATCGCTAGCACCTTAGTGGTGCTTTTTTCAAGGGTAATGATGTAAGGTAGTGCAATTCCTGCCTCATCTTCGAATCCAGGTAGGTCATAATCTACACAAATTTCTAAAATACGAAAACGATTATCAGTAGTAGCGGAAAAACCTTGTTCTTCAGCTTTACGTTTCTCAATGTCATCCATTACATTTGTTGGTTCACCTAACTCTATATCGCGCCAAAATTCAGCTGCCTGGAGTTTCTTAACGTCGTTCTTGGTTTTGCGCATCTGATGTGTAATGCGTTCAGCGTTCTCTAAGTTAGAAGCACCATAAGGAACAATTAAATCTTCAGCCGGAATAAAAATTGCAACTTGTCGGCCAAGGCTTGGGTCAAAGTAAACTTTCTTAAATGCTGAACCAGCCAACGGGAGGTTCCATAGAAGTTTTTCTTGTTCGGGACGATATTCACTCATCTGCTCCGTTAAACGATAATTCATATCCTCTTGAACACGAGCCGCCGCTTCTCTTTTGTTTTGAGTCTCTTTGCCAATAATTTTAGTCTTGACCGGCCCCATGGCTGGGAAGGTCTCCATGATTGCTTCTGATTGAAATTTGACAACCGCCTCAGCCAACATAGGGTGGTAAACGCCACATGCGCCCGCCCAGGGTTCTGTTGTTTCCTCATACTTAAGCCCTAGCAATTTCAAACCATCTACATAGGTATCAGACCAATCTTTACGTGCGGCAACGTCTGCATCAATTAAACCAATTAAGTCACTAGCAATAGTTTGTAATGTACCTTCATCAATTTCTTCTGCTAAGTTATCGTCAAAAGAATCGTCTTCTTCGTCTTCAGGTTTAATATCAATAAGAGTTTCCCCGCCTAGCCCAATCTTTACTTCTTCTGGGTCAACAATCTCAATTTCCAATGGTGGCTCTTGTGTAGCCGTAATTCCTTGGGGTGCTTGATATAAACCTTTGTCCATTGCCATAATTAGTTCCTATTTAAATTCTATAAAATCCAGCTTGTCGCTTGGATTTAAAATATTTAACTGGGTCCGGCTCATCCGAATCCAATCTCAAAAATCCGCCTCTTCTAAACCGCATAATGGCTTGGGTCATTGAGTCAACTAAGTCATCATGTTCGCCTGATGGAAAACTAGCTACTTCTTCTACCAATTCTTCCGCCCATCTCGTACATGGTACCCATACTAAGCCAGATGCAAATATATCCGCAACACTATTTAATCTTGCGATTTTATCACTTCCTTTACCAGGAGTATATTCCTGAACGGGTATCCCCATGGCTCTTAATTCAAATAAAAGTGGACTACCTGATGCTTTTGCCTCAACAATGAGCGCATCTGGTTGCCATTCTTGCCATTCTTCGTATGCTTTTTGTTTTAATTCCGGAAACTCCATACGTTTTTTAATGGCATTTAATAAAATAATGTTTGCTTGTGGGCGCCCTGTGTCGTCATCTTTATAAAACACCCCCCATGTTGTACATGCAGAATAGTCTGACCTTTCTGTCTTTAAAAACGCCGTATCCCACGACTGAATAATAAAATCGCAAAAAGGGGCAGTTTCTTTTTCCCATTCTTTCCACCATTCACGCTTAATAATGGCTGAAACTTCAGAAGTTGGCGCTTGTTGGTACTGCGCTTGCCATTTTGAGACAGGAAGTTCGTTTCTTAGGGCTTCTAGTTGTTCCATTGGCCAAAATTCGGGCCAAAGAGGGTTTCCGGAGGGCAAAATTGCTGGAAATTCAATTACTTTCCACTCTTCTCCGCCTCTTTCCATTGCAGATTTAAGTACTTGACCTGTTAAGTCCTTCTTGGACCATCTTGTCATGACGACGACAATAGCTCCCCCTGGCTGTAGACGCTGTCTTGGCCCAGATGTGTACCATTCATACGTTTTATCATACACATCAGAGTTAGTTTCGGCTAGTGTTGCTTCTTGCTCTGAATGAGGGTCATCAATAATGAGCAAATCCGCGCCCTTACCAGTAACAGCACCCCCCACACCAATAGCAAAGTAGTCTCCACCGGCGTTAGTGGCCCACCGCCCAGCAGCTTTAGAGTCCGCCTGTAGCCCAACACCTGGAAATATCGCCTTATACGACTCGGAATCAACCAAGTTACGTACTTTACGTCCGAAGCCAACAGCCAACTCTGCCGTATGAGACGTCTGAATAACTTTTTTGCCCGGAAATTTACCCAGGAACCAAGCGGGGAGTAAGTAAGAGGCGAACTCGGACTTCGTGTGACGTGGAGGCATGTTAATAATAAGTCTTTTACATGTACCGTTAGCCACTTCTTCAAACGCCGCAGCCATACGAGCGTGGTGCCGACCAGCGATGAACGCCGGCCATACTTTATTGACGAACGCAATGAACTTCTCCTGTGCTAATTCTTTGTTTTTTAACTCCCCAAGTGTCTCAAGCTCTACCAACAACTGGCGCTGCTCCGCCTCAGTCAACTGACTAAGTATCTTGGGTATATCTTTAAGCGAGATGTTTTTAAGAATCTCTTGGGCTGGTTTCATTTTTCTTTAAGCTACCGTCTATATCTTCATCAGCCAACACAGCCTGCTCAACTTCTTCAAATGTGGCTTCCTCAGTAGCGGCTAGTTCCGCATCTAAGTCATCCATTAGTGGGGTCATATCAATTACTTCCGCGTTTAGTAAGCGCTTAACTCGTTCTTTAATTGCTGCTTCTAGGTCGGCTGAAGACTTGTGATTTATTGTTATCTCGGAACGTTCCGTGAACAGTGCTATGTCAGAGTGCTTACCTAATAACTCGATAGCCTTTAATTCAAACTTTGGGTCGCCGCAGTTAGCGAGTGCTAACAACTTGGCTGTAAGAGCTGAGCGTACCTCATTAACATCGGTAGCTACTTGGTTTGCATATTGTTTAATAAAGTCGCGAGCGGCATATGCAGCGGTACTCACGCTTTGCATAGCTTTCTTGTTCTGGGTTTTAAGGGCGTTCTCGACCAAGTTCTTTTCTGCACGGGCAGTTTCAGGGTCGATGTCTGGTCCAGCCCCTAGCTCTTCTAGGAGGTCTAGTGTGTTTGCAGTCACAGTTAACTCGTCTGTGAAAGTCTTTGTTTGCGCATCTTGCGCGATGTACGGGACTGGGTGGTCCTTTGTGGGTTCTACGTTAATCATTTGCAACCTGTTATAAGGCGATGGGCGTAGTGTACTCCATTTTCTCTGCGTAGTGCAACTTCCTATGGCAGTTGGCGCACAGGACTATACACTTTTTAATTTCTTTATATGCCTTAGTGAACATCTTATTACTAATTAAGTCACTAACCGAGTACTCTTTATCCTTTGGGTCAACATGGTGAAAGTCCATACAGGCTACATGATTCTCAGAACAACGGGCGCAGTGGAGGCTAGACTTGTACAAGTCCCACTTTTCTTTACCAGTCTTTGATGTGCGTTTTGTTGTTGCTTTTACTTGTTCTACGTTCTTTTCATAGTGCTTGCGGCTGTAACCTTTACCTTTTTCCTTCTTTACCTTCGGGTCTTTGTACGGCATACGGCTCCTTAGAAACAATGCTCCAGTATCAAATTCTTGGTTTTAGTTGGGATGTGCTCATAGTCCCGGTCAAAGTCTGTGGGCATCTTAGTCCACACTTGGGGTAAGTTAAATGGCGATTTACCCTTAGGGTACCAACGCCTTGTATGGGGTATGACGTGGTATAAGTACACGTAAGCATTAGCTTTTTGTATGTACTCTTTGGTGTTGATGGGTAAATAGAACTGGTCAATCTTCTTGGCTGAGCGTATCTCGCAGTCTAGCTCAAGACGCATCGCATGTAACATTGCCTCTCTAAGCTTGCGGGGTTTTACTTCTTGCACGCCATTTAACCAATCCCAGAATATGTTGAGCGGGTCTAGTTTTTCTCCATCTATCTCAACTTTTTTATTCCACAGGGGGGATTTTTCTACGTACTGGTCTCTATGGCAAGACTCATGGACCATTATATGCACCCAGTCTGGGGCTAGGCCAGATACAACGAGGGTTTCTTGTTCACTGCAAAAGTATCCATGTACCCGAATACCATCCATTATTACGTGCTTTTTATTGAGTAACTGGACGGATACGTCTGATGCGTTTGATACCGCAATTTCAAAGTTAACCCACTCCCGAACGTCAGGTGGCAGCTTGCTTAAGTCAACTTGAATTGTGTTCATGAAGCTCCAATATGTCGAGGTTGCTCGACTTCAGCCAGCGGTTCAGGGAGTAGATTAGCTTCTAGTGTAACAGGGTTCTTTACGCTATATATTACACATTTGAGTCGGGGGCAAGAATTTAATAGCTGCTACACGCTAAGTGGAAAGCCGAAAAAACCTTAGCTTGCTATATCCTTCTGTGTCGGCTTAACTGCCCCTTATTATTTTACTTAGTTTTTACAAATTGTTTAAGGCTTGAGACTATTGCACTGACCCAAAAGTCGTTGACTTGCTTAAAGTGCTCAGCTAATTGTTCTACTTTCTTGTACTGCTCTTCAAATGAAAACATAGGGTTTCTCCTAATAGGTTGTTTCCCATACTGTACATTTCTGGGATTTTGTATAGTATACGCTACATTTTGTTGCAGTGCAATATAGTTTTGGTATGTATAGTATTTGCAGTTTTGTAGACATAACCTGGCGCTATGTGCATTTTTGTTGACATTTTATACATGTTGTTGGGTTTATGCGCACTTTTGTTGACATCGTAATGACTCATAAAACAATCCTTAACCTACTTAATGCAACATATCTGTTGCATTCTTTACAATCCCAAAACTTTTCTTTACAAAATGCCCCGTTCGGGAATATTTTTGTATATTTGCACACATTTTAAGCAGAATTGCCCGTTCGGGAAACTTTTTTATTTTTCCCTGTAGATTTAATTTTTTTGTTTTTACAGGGAAATTTACTTTGTTATGCCGGTCGATGTCACATGTTTGCACGGGTTTCTTCTTTGTAATCATAGAGTTACAGCAATATTTTTTTAAAGTGGTTTTGTATTTTTTGCAAAATATATCTATGGGGTAGGATTCCGTTTGTTTAATGCCGGGGGGTGTTTCTATACACACGATGTGTATAACGTAATGCAAAATGAACAAGGGGGGAGGGGGTCTAACTAATTCTCAAGTACCAGTATCGGTTGCGCAAATCTTAGAGTAGATGGGGATTGGGACTCCTTGTTTTAGATTTTGGGGTGTGGGGGTGCGTGAACTACCCTAACAATGTTAGGTTTTAAATCCGACTTTTAGTTTCCTACAAACTTGTATTTTGTACCCCAATTTGGTAAATTAGAATCATGCAGTAAGGGATTAGTTAGGTGTCCCGTTCAACCCTAACAATGTTATATAAGGTGATTACATCATGAATATCAATCTAGTTGAGTTGCGTCAGAATGTAGCAGAAGCAACAGGGCGTCAGTATGGTGCGGTAAAAGAGTACGCTAAGGGTTTGAATCAATCGTTTGATTTTGCTTGGTTCGAAGTTGAGGCACAAGACCAATCGGCAGAGGGTAAGGCAGTTAAGGCAGAGAAGTCAGAGTTTTACAAGCCAATGAAGTTAGCTGGTCATTCTAACCCTTCAACAGTATGGGCAAGAGTTCGGGCAGATGGTTTGGCAGATGCTAAAGCCAATGAGTTGTTCGGTTATGTTGCAGATGTCGAAACCGAAGATAGCGAAACAGAAACAGAGGGTAGCGGTGCTAGTCATGCTCGTAGCCCAATGCTACGCAACATTGAGGAATTGACTAAGTTGTATAAGTTCAATAAATCTCAGACAGGTTTAGACCCTAAGATTATTAAGGCACAGCAGAAAATTTCTGAGGCTTTGATTGAGTTGGGAATCAACCTAACAATGTTAGCTAAGTAAATCACAGGGGGGAGAAATCCCCCTTACTTTTTCAAACCCCTTCGGGGGTTTTTTCCTTTTGGACTTTTGGTTTCTTTTGTTATTTTTTATTTTTATGATAGTTCTTATGATAGTTCCGAAAGGAAGAACGGCAGGGTCGATAGCTTTTGACGCAAGGATTGCATTGTTATTAAGGGAATTCCCTTTGTTATCTTTTTAACCCCTATTGTTATTGCGTTAGCTAACAATACAAACCCTTACTGGGCATGGCTTACAGGGTGGAGTTTGTGGTCAATCCTCACAATGTTAGGTATTTTCAAATATTGTATGTCCGTTTTTGAAACTGCAAAAGAAAAAGAACCCTCTACGAAGTGCAGAAATTATTTTAGAGGCTATATATATAATTTTTTAAAAACATTAACATTACATACACAACTATAACTTTCACCACGAAAGCCTTACCCATCATGCCTCTTTAATGTTATACTTCTCATTAACAAATCTTCACAAAGCATCACAAAGTAACATATAAACCATAACATTAAGGAAAAGCACCATGAAGCACTTAGCTAACCACCCAACACCTGATGACCCAAACAAGTTCTACACACCTAAGCAATACCTACAAAAGTATTTCTATTACAAAGATGGGCAACTCATCAAGCACTCAACAGATAAACCAGTAGGCACAGTAAACACACAAGGCTACTTGCAAGTCATGTTTGAACGCAAGCTATACACAGTTCACAAACTAATCTACATCCTTCTACGCAACCGAGTGCCAGCACTAATCACCCATGCAGATGGAAACAAACTTAACAATAGGATAGAGAACCTAATCCCTAAAGAGCAACGCAAGAAACCACTCAAGTATGGCAAACAAGAACCCAAAGTCCCCAAGTTTGCACGAGCCAAACCTAGCAACATAATCCATCCATATAGTTAGCAACCCCTAACATTTAGTCCTCCCATCACCTACCGCACAATCGTTTCCCTTTGGTCACCGCTCGGCTAAAGCCCTTGTATTTCGTACCACATTATGTTATACTAGTTATATTAGATAGAGCAATACATATTCAATCCAACCAAGCAAACGAAAGGGAACATAACAATGTTAGATAAGACGAAAGGCGGATTTGTGGATAAGTTCTTTGATTTCTTGCTAGTGCTACTCCTACTAGCTTTTATAGCTAACCTAATACATGGTGCGATATGACAGGCGACATACTAAAGATTAAGGGCATTACTTACGAGATATGGGAAGAAGGCTATTCAACCACTATATTGCGTAGTTTAGATTCTCGTCACTATTTTGTAACACTACATAATACTAGCCCCTACTTACATAAAGCATATGCAAAGACTACAGAGGGGCAACCATGTCAGACGACTATTTAGTTATGGCTCGGGTTATGGAGAGAGAACTCGAGAAGTGGAAGAAAGAGCAAAAGACATTTAATAGCTGGACAGGCATAGAGCAGTTGTATGCAGAAGCCGCTTATCAAGATGGTTTTATGGCTGGTTTCTTGTTGAAGTTTACAAAGGCAGATGAGAGGGGCTAACAATGTTATATGGGTTCGAATGTGAATGTGGTGACGAAGTAGATGCAAGGCGTATCGCAATAGGGTATCAGACTTGTTTGCGGTGCGGTGATGTAGAAGCTAAGCAGAGGAAGTTTTTAATAGCAAACTTTAATAAACAGGGGTATCAGTTGTTTAGCAACCCTGATGACTTACGATTTACTAACCCAAAGAGGACTACATAATGAAAGCATATGAAAAAATTGTAATGACACCTGACGAACTAGATGATGGCTCGGTGGTGATTAACTTTGATGTAGTAGATGACTACAACATACCTACTAGACAAGGTGGATATGTAATATCTAGGAAAGACGAAGTAGATAACTGTTTTTATGTGGTTGTTTGTAATGAACAGGGTGATGTGCTTTCCGAAACCCAAGTGCCATTTACTTTTGTTGGGGGTGAAGATGAAGGTGATTAAGGTATTCATAAATCGTGAAACCGAACCACGATTCTTTGAGTATCGCAGAGTAGGTGAGAAAGGCTTGGAATTGTTTGAGGGTTGGTTATTGGTTGCTTACCCCCTAGATAAACCCGAGTCCAAGCGTAGTGCTAAGTGGCTAGACCCTAGCCGTTGTCGAGTTGATTGGATAAAGGAGTTTGTATGAAACAAATTAGCCTAGTAGATGTAGCACGAGAGATTGAACAAGACCCTTTGCAAAAAGCCTTTGTGCTGACGGCATTGGAATCATATTGCCGTAGCGTTATTACAGACACAAGCGATTGGGGTAATTCCCTAGTCAATAAGGATGCTTGGGTAGCCATAGCAAGAGAAAACCTAACATTGTTAGGGTATGACGAAAACGGAAACAGGGTGGAATGATATGGGCTATCGAAGTGATGTGGGCGGAGTTATTAGTGTGAATACTTGGGGTTATGAGCCTGAGACCCGAGAGGAACGAGACCTGACCATAACGAAATACAAAGAGATGATTGGGCTTATCAAGCTATCCAAGTTCTATGAAGTCATGAACTCAACCGAGACAGACCGAACTTGTATTGGGTGGAAGGATGGTTCGTTCTATTTCCATGCACAGAATTGGAAATGGTATCCCGACTATGATGTGGTGAGTGCGTGGGATGAGTTGTGGGTGCAGATGCAACAGGTAGAGGGTATATCAGGCTACTTTTGCAGAGTGGGCGAGGAGTTAGGTGACATAGTGCAAGAGGAATTTGGGGATGAACCCGACTATGATGCGTTCCACCCATACACAGGGATGAGTTGCGAGGTGGCAGACGAGACCTTTGGTGGTGGTGATATTGATGCAGAAACACAAGCAGTTAAACCTAACAATGTTATAGAGGGAGAAACAATATGTACGGACAGCAACGCAATACAGGCATAGTGCTACTACGCACTTACGAGGAAGCATTAAGTCATCTGGAGAATACGAAACCTATTCGTGGCAAAGGTTCTAATGCTGGAAAGATTGCACTTGGATATAGACATAGAACCGCAGAGTTTTATATCGAGATGAACGCAGACAAGTCGATTGATTGTATGTGCTACCGCACGCCAGTCGTTAGCTTTAAGCCTGACGGCAATATCGTGGTACAAAGTGGTGGGTGGGCTAGCATCACTACTTGTATGTTCATTGAGGAAGTATTGGGTATCTCATCTAAGGTTAGGGATTGTTCAATAGTCGTTAGCTTTAATGGCGGAGAGTTCAAAGTTGATAACGAACTATGCTTAAAGCGTGTAGATGGTCGGCTGACCGCATTAAATCAAAAGCCAACCTATGTGCATAGAGTGAACCGCAAGCAAGCTAACATTGTTAGGAAGGAATACGCAGAGTTTAATTCTTACCTTAAAGGCTTTCTGAAGTTGCGTGAGGGTGGAATCATTCTTGATACCGAGTATATCAATTTGTTTGGGGCAGACAATAAAAGAGGGGGTCATACAGTTAAAGCAGAGATGCCTGTGGATGTAGCACTACGAGATGAAGCACAAGTTCAGAAGTTAATTGACCTCATGCAATCCAAAGACCCACAGAAAATGTATGAAGCCAGCTTGCGTATCATTAAGCAGTTCGGACATAGAAGTTATTGGCAGAATATGGGGTTTAGTATGCAACCTGCCAGTATAAAAAGGGCTATGGATAACCTGATATTCGCAAAACACAAGGATGTAATCTTTGATAAGGAAGAAGTGCCAGTAGGAACTATTAAGAAAGATTCTTGGTCACATTTGTTTAATTAAGGGGGGTATAAAAATCTTTAGTTATGGTAAGACTGAATCATTTGTATTTCGCACCACAGAATGTTATAATGGTATATAAAAATAAAAAAGTAGTAGAGCGTAGTAAAAACCAACCGCCTAACATTGTTAGGCACACACAAAAGGAAAAGTAGAAATGGCTGAATTAAATTTTGGTAAGACCCTTACACTCGCACAAGCATCTGAGTTATTGCTAGCGACCCCCGAGAATCGTTACTTATTACAAGGCGAGCCGGGAATTGGTAAATCTTCTTTACTCAAGACCTTAGGTCAAGCCTTACCCTCGCATGAGATTGCTTACATTGATGTACCAAACATGGACTTAGGTGATATTGCTATGCCAGTCGTAGACCATGAGAGCAAGACTACCGCCTACTACCCTAACCGCAGATTCAAAATGCACACGGGTAGACCCGTAGTAATTATGCTTGATGAGTTTACGAAGGGTGCAGACCCAGTTAAGAATATGTTGCACCCCCTACTAGAGAAGGCAAACCCTCGCTTGGGTGATGTGGAAGTTCACCCCGAATCTATTATCTTTATGACTGGTAATCTAGGTAGTGATGGGGTAGGCGATACATTGAAAGCCCATACTCGCAATCGAGTTGTGCCTGTGACTGTGCGTAAGCCTGATGCAGATGAGTGGTTATCTTGGGCTATTAACAATGGTATTGCACCTGAGGTATGTGCATGGGTTCGTCAGTTCCCTCATGCTATGGCTAGCTATACCGAAGAAGGACAAGCAGAGAATCAATACATCTATAACCCTAAGAAAGTTCAGATGGCGTTTGTATCTCCTCGTTCCCTCGAGACTGTATCTAACATTGTTAGTAAGCGTCATAGATTAGATGCCGATACGCTAATAGCTAGTATGTCAGGTGCAGTAGGTGAATCAGCAAGTCGGGATATGCAAGCATACATTGAATATGCAGACCAGTTGCCTACATGGGATAACACTATTGCTAATCCGAAGTCAGCGTTAGTTCCTGAAAGTGCTGGTGCTTGTGCGATTGTAGTATTCGGTGCGATTGCGAAGATTGATAAGAATACTATTGATACATTCATGACATATCTTGAACGATTTGAAAGTGAATGGCAAGCGTGTTTTGCTATCAATGTAGCTAAGTCTCCAAGCAAACAAGCGATTGCATTTAGTAGCCGTAAGTTTACTGAGTGGGTTGCTAAGAACGAAGATTTGCTATGAAAAAAGAAAAGACTGAACCTAAAAAGCGTAAGGTAGTACAGAGGGATACCATAAGCCGTCAGCGTGTAGAGCAGATACAAAAAAGTGGTATCGGTGAGATGCGTAAGCGGTTGTATGAGATGGGTATATTCGGAATGAAAGATATTTTATAGGGGGTCATATGGAAAAAGAAGATGAATCGTGTGTACTTAATTGGGAGGTGTTTGTAGTTGACCATAGCGATGAACTATGGGGTGTGGGTAGGTCTGTAACTAATAGTGATGGTAAGTTTCAGTATCAGAAATACCATAGGACATTTAACAGCGAATTAAAAGCTAAGCAAGTAGCAAACGAACTTAATAAGGAAAGCTAACAATGTTAGATAAAACTAAAGAAGTAGCAGATGAGTTTACGAAAGTAGATATGAGTAAAGAAGAACGCAGACTTAAGAAGGTCAAGATTTCATTAATGCGTAATTCTAGGTTTGCATTATGGTCAGGCATCCTCATGGTCGGCAAGACTTATGTGCGTGATGATATAGATACGGCTTGCACCAATGGTCGTGATGAGATTTATGGTAGTAGCTTTATCAAGTCGTTAGATGATAAAGAGTTAGCCTTTGTTGTATTACATGAGGCACTACATAAAGCATATCGTCATCTATTTACATGGCGTAAGTTGGCAGAAGAAGATAAAGAATTAACTAATGCCGCTTGTGACTATGTAATTAACTTACAGCTAGTAGAGTTAGACCCAAACCAAGAAGTGATTGCTATGCCTATGAAAGAGGGCAAGGTAGTTGGCTTAGTAGATAAGCGATTTAAAGGTATGAACACCAAGCAAGTATTCGATATTCTAAAAGAAGAAGGTTTTGGTGGTGGCGGTGGCGGTGGTAAAGGGTTTGATGAGCATGATTGGGAAGGGGCTAAAGACTTAACTGATGAGGTTAAGAAAGAACTTGCAAAAGATATTGACCAAGCTATGCGGTCAGGTCTTATTGCACAGACTAAGCTACATGGTAAGGGTGGCGGTGGTATGAATCGTGAACTTGATGAGTTGCTTAACCCCAAGATTGATTGGCGTGAGCAGTTGCGTGAGTTTGTCAAGACTGTTTGTGCTGGTCGTGATTCATCCTCATGGCGTAGACCGAATCGTAGATACCTAGCCCAAGATGTATATATGCCTAGCATGGTATCCGAGAAGATTGGTCGTATTGCAATCGGTATTGATACTAGCGGTAGCCAAGGTGCGAGAGAAATTGCGGATTGTTTGTCCGAGGTTCAAGGTATCGTCAATGAGGTATGCCCACAGTTTATTGACCTTGTGTATTGGGATGCAGAAGTTGCAAACCATGAACAGTACGAAGGGTCAGCCGTATCTAACATTGTTAGTGATACTAAAGTAATGGGTGGTGGTGGTACAGACCCTACTTGCATGGCGGTACATTTGAAAGAGCAGAGCATTAAACCTGAGTGCATCATTCAGCTAACTGATGGCTATATCGGTAACTGGGGAACACCCGAAGAATGGCAAGATGTGCCAATGTTGTGGGCGATTGTTGGTGGTGGTAACGCAGTAGCACCAGTCGGTAAGACTATTTACATTAACTAAGGAGAATGAAATGGATAGGTGGGAGGAAGAATTTGAAGATTTATTTGATGATGTTGAGGGTTCGTTTGCGAACATGGCTAAGGCTTACTTCAAAGCTGGATGGATGTCAGCAATTCAAATCATGCAAGACAGAGTTGGAGAGGGGTTTGATGATGAGTAAAGGCATACTAAATCTAGGCTATCAATCGTATGTAATAGATACACAAGATGCAGTTACTTTGTTTGAAATACTTAGCAAAGCGGAAAGGTATGAGGATAAGTATCGAGGCTCAGGAAATAAAAACACAATCCATGTGTGGGAGCCTGATACAGACGAGCAGAACAAGTTTAGTTTTGCACTAATCCCCAATTCTATTTATCGTGTCGCTAAGATGGCAGGTAAACCCGAGGATAAGTCATGAAGAAATATCAAGTGCTAGTAACTGGGAGTGCATACCTAGAGGGCGAGGGTAATACCCCCGAAGAAGCTAGGTTGCAAGTGATGAACCGACTACAAAATATTCGGTTTGGTGTATGGGATTTAGATTTTGAATATGTATGTGATGAAGCAGACTTATTGGAGAATGAAGATGATTGAAGTTACTTATGCAGATATGTTTTTAGGTGTAGTCGTTCTATTGTTGGGTGGCTTGCTGGTTAAGGCTAAGGTGGAATTGATTATGCACAAGAGACTAACAATGTTAGGTTTACAGGCGGTGATGGAAGGTGATGCCGAGATTGTTAGAGAAGATGGATACATTCAAATTAGAGGGGTAAGAAAATGATTGTATTTGAAATTGTAAATAAAAAGCATACTGAGAAGTTCAGCATGAAAGAGATGGGTTTAATCTATGACGCATTAAATGAGTACCCTCAATGGAACGACGATGAAGATGATAACCCAACATCTCGCATCATGAACAAACTTTATAATTTATTGGAGAACGCAGAATGAGCATAGCATCTAGCGCAGTATTAGTAGAGTTAAATATAAGCGTTTGGCCCGCAAACAAATTAGACAAAAGTGCAACCGAAGCGGTGATTGCGGATAACTCGGCTGGCAAAAACTCGGCACAGGTTCGTAAGAATCTATTGGCTGGCTCTAGCTTGCGTAAGGACATTAGCGATTATGCGGCTGGTACTCGCTTGTATAACAATAAGATTACTTTGCCATGGTCAGACAAGGGTGCAAGACTATTGCCGACTAGCTTGATGATGGACTACCGACCCAACATGAATAATCGACAGCAGTATTTTAATAAGCTGTTACTAAACTTTTATTCTAACTACGATACGCTAGTAGGCACAAGTAAGATTTACATGGGCAGTCTCTTTAACGAGAATGATTACCCACCCCTTGAGGAAGTGCAGAAGAAGTTTGGCTTTCGCTTAGTCTTTTCTCCGCTAGCAGAGAAGGGGGATTTCCGTATTGATGTAGGCAACCAAGACATAGAGGAACTATCAGAGAATTATGAACAAGCGTACCAAGAACGAGTAGCCGAAGCTATGCGCAAACCTTGGGGTGACTTGCATGATTTGCTCAAAGGTATGAGCGGTAAGTTAGCTGATGTTGATGGCGAAGAAAAGAAAAGATACCACGAATCTTTTGTGTCTAATGCTCAGGCTATGTGCGGTTTGCTTACTAACTTAAATATTACTAAAGACCCTAAGTTAGAAGAAGCTAGGCGTGCATTGGAACTAACAATGTTAGGTGTGGACATTGAGGAAGTTAAGGATAGCCCGATAGTCAGAGTAGAGTTAAAGACGAAGATTGATGACATTCTTAAGAAGTTTGATTGGTAATATTAACTAAGGAAAACGAAATGACAAATAAATTTGTAGAAAAAAGTGAGTTCATTAACACGGACTTTGATAAGTTACAAACGGATGCACGAGCACAAACCATTCATGGGGTTAATCCACACTTAGCGGTGTTAGCGCAAGCAGTAATTGCAAAGTACCCACAATGGCAGTTAGTTGCGGTTAGGGCAGACCAGCATATTACGCACGAAAATGTAAGTGGTAGATTAGTTACTAATTTTAATATTATCGAAAAGCGTGAGAAGTTGGGTTATATCGGTTGGGACTATTCATATAGTCGTGGTGACCAATATGTAGTTGGCAACGATAGAATCTCTGAACAAATGGAACGCCAGACGCATACTAAGACTACGAAGATAGATGTAGCTATGCGACATATTAAGAAACACTTTAGCCCCAAGACTACTGACGAACACTTTGCTAAGTCGGTTGCTGAGGCGTCACAAAACATCCATAGACAAGCGCAAAATATTAACTATGAGGTAAGAAGTAACTATAGTGATATACAGCAAGAAGTCCTTGATTTTGTTGATGCTAATTGGACATTATTTACATCTACGCTAAACAACACAAAGGTTGTAATGGCAGCTAAATATTTAAACCAAAAAAACAAACTAGAAACTATAAATAAGATACAGGAAGCTAATCTAAGAAAATTGTCACACGATATATTGCTACGAGGTAACGAATATGTTATAAGGCATAAAGGGGTCATTAGTATTTTTGACAACGAGCATTTGCCACAAGAACTAAAAATGAAACTAGGTATGCTTAAGCTAGTAGGAGTAGGTGAGATGGTAGATGGTATTGGCTATCGTGGCACAGAAGATTGTTTTATTGTTATTTAACTAAGGAGAACTAACAATGTTAGCTATTAAAAATATATTTAAAAAAGAATTAGAAAAACCAAAGGGTGAGCTACCTTTAGCGATTGATAAAAACTCAGCTTTTATTTATCAGGGCGGTGCTGATGTGCAAAAGGTTTGGCGTAAGTATGGTTGGGTTCCACCATCTGAATATCGAACTGATTATGAATTTGGAAAGAAGGATTGATATGACGGAAGAAACTAAAAGAAAAGGTCGAGGTAAGGGTAAAACCCCACCTATGCTAAGCACAAGTATCCGCTTATCAACAGACATAGTAGAGTATTTCAAAGGGAGGTATCCGCATAAGTGGCAGTCAGAAATGCGGAAGGTGTTAATTAATTTTATTGGGAAGGAGAATAAATGAGTAATGTAATACAAGGTGCAACTGGTGCGCAGTATGAGTTATTAGATACCAGTCCGAAGAACACAGATATGGTCAATAGCCCTAGTCATTACAAAGTAGGTGGTATTGAAACGATTGACTTTATTGAAGCTAAGAATTTGGGTTATCACTTAGGTAATGCTATAAAATACATTAGCAGAGCAGACCATAAAGGCGCAAGAATTCAAGACCTAGAAAAGGCTAAGTGGTACTTGGATAGAGAGATTAAAAGACTTAGTGCCTAGAGCATTTCGTAAAGACAATAGCTTATAGAAGTCTTGTATATGCGGTAAGCGATTTGTCGTAGTAGTTGGGGTCTAGGCGCATTGGTATTTTCCCCACTACTCACCTTTCACGAACACGACGAGGGGCGTGCTAATATACTAACCCCTCACCCCACCTAGTATTAACCCCCATAAAAAATATCCATAAACTCTTTGACAGAGTAAAGAACTATGCTATACTCATGGCATGGCTAGCACACCCGAAAAAAAAGTAAAAGACAGTTGCGTTAAGCTCTTAAAGAGCTATGGTGCATACTATTTCTACCCTGTTATGACAGGGTTTGGGCGCTCAGGAATCCCCGACATCATTAGTTGTGTTAGAGGTAAGTTCCTAGCCATAGAGTGTAAGGCTGGCGACAATAAGACCACCGCACTACAAGAACGAGAACTACAAAAAATAAATGAGGCTGGAGGCGTATCGTTGGTAATCAATGAGACGAACCTAACAATGTTAGATGAGATACTAAAAGGATTGACGCATGGAACGAAATTCTGACTTTTGCACAGGCGTGCAGATTTTACTTAGTCGCATGGAAAGTAATCCCGAGGAGTTTATAAGCGGGGATAAGTGGTATTGGATTATGAGCAAGGTAGTAGACACTAAAAGAAACCCAACCCACAACTCAAATACTTTAGCTGAATTAACAGCCGAAGAAATTAACGCGCTCTTTGATGCGTATACGCCTTTCTTACGCAAACGTTTTGATGATTCTGTTTTGAGGGAGGTTTTAGCTGATGGGGAAAAGGAACTATCATATTCTGTGACGTCAGCCCCACCAACCGTTTTAGGGAATTCCCATGGGGCAACATGGACAAACCATCAAACTCATGTGAACAAACACACGATGATGCTACACACGCTAGGGCTTAAGGAAACGATATGAGAATCAACGTAGAATGGGGTAACCTTCCTGAACAAGTTGCGGACACAGATTTATTAACCATTGAACCTGTACCTGTATTTAAGTTTTACCCCGAAACGGCTACCGCCGACTATCGTAAATGCCCAGCACATCAAAACCATTTTAAGAATACTTATGTGGTATGTAGTCCTATTGATATAGAAATTACTATTAATAAAGAAGAAAATTGGTGCGATATTTTATCTCCTAAAGGACTACCCCCTGAAATATTAAACCCAAGATTTAAAGAAGAAAATGAATCCCCATACCCAATATTTTCTCTTAGGCTGAGTCGTTTAATTTTTACCCCAAAGGATTCTCCTAAAGATGTATATATAGCTCAACTTGAACCTATATTAGAATGGGATAGGGATAAAAATATTCGTATTGTTGAAGGTAATTTTAATATTAGCAAATGGACTAGACCAATAGAATCTTCTTTTGAACAACGTAATAAAACTGTTACGGTTAAATTCAAACGGGGTCAACCAATGTATTATGCAAGATTTTTTACTGATGACCCCGAAGATGTAATTGTTTTAAATAGAGTAGAAGTATCGGAAGAAACTCTTAAAGATACAAAACGGTGTACAGACGTAAAAACTTTTTTGCCTAATAATAAACTTCAGGCTTTATACGATTTACGCACCCAGTATTTAGAAAGTTTAAAATGACAGCGATGCGTAACCCCGATGCAAAACATACGGATTTTACCGACTTTATTGGGGTTATCCCTAGTAACCCTAAGTTGCTTCCGTCTAACCTAGACATGGTAATAGAACGTTTTGGTAATTTTCTAGTGGGTGAATGGAAACGACCAAACGAAAAAATTAGTTTGGGGCAAGAAATTCTTTTAAAGCGTTTAGCCACTAAAGAAGATTTTGTTGTGCTATTGATTGAAGGCGATACAGATAATGGCATGGTAGTTAATAAGATTGAAGCCTTTACCAAAGATGGTTTGCTTACTCACATAGGCGATGATGTAAACGCACTAAAAGGGTTTATTAAATTTTGGTATGAACACGCAGAGAAGAAAGCTAGAGGAATAGCATGAGAAATTTAGTACTTAAATGGTTAAGGCTAGATACTAAAGATGGAGTTGTTAGGACAATTATCCCTGAAGATGAACGTGTTTCTAGTGAATCAATAAATCACCGTATTGGAATTATTAAAACAATCAATGGGGGTTGCGTATTAGAAATTGGTACTTATAAAGTAAATTCAAGTAGTCGAAGTTTGGGACATGGAGATTGGACATACGAGTTTTATACAGTAAACGAAGACCAAAAGATTAGTGAAGCGGTTGGTGTTGTGCTTTTGATGAAAGGACTGGAAAAATGAACAATGAACCAGTAGCGTATGTAGATAATGTTTGGATTAACAGACCTGATTTGGCTATGGATTTGGGAATTGGTCAAATGTTTTCAAGATGCCAATTATCAGACCATCAAATTCCACTCTACACCCATCCAGCAAAGGAATCAAAAGCAAAGGATAGGTTTTCTAACTATGAATCAATTTGCCTACAATGTGGCACAACTATCTACAAGCCAGCGTTTAAAACACTAACAGATGATGAAATACTTAAGTTGTATTTGGATTGCTGGGATGAAATTGAATTTGCTAGAGCAATACTAAGAAAGGCACAAGAGAAATGAACGCAAATGAATTAGCACAAGAGTTTGAAGAGTATTTAAAAGAAATTGAGGAGTTACCTTGGGGCAACCACCAAATTTTATGTGACCAAGCCGCCGATATGCTACGCAAGCAACAATCTGAAATAGAGTATTGGAAAGAAAAGTTTAACAAAGCTATGGAGTTACAAAAATGATTGAAAGCATAGTAAAACCACAACCCTTAGATAACGATGTTGCTGTTATGAAAATCATACAGCTCATGGGGCAACTAAGCGTAAACGACCTTAGCTATATCCTAAAAGTTATTGCACAGGTATATAAATCAGTTGCCGTAGATGGCGAAAGCGCTGAGTGAAAACAATTATTCATGTTAATCAGCACGTAGTTAAAGCTAACGCTAAAGATGGGGTTAATAATCCTGTGCTTACTGTTAAGACTTACAAAAGTAATACCTACGCCCACGAAGTAGAAATTAAAGGGGAAAGCAAAGTAGTGTATTCACCTGATAAGCCTTTGTCTTGTGGTGCTAGGGTATGGATAGAAACACAAGCGGAAGTAGAAATTACTAAATAATGAACATAATTACACTAGACTTTGAATCTTATTATTCTCAAACTTATAGCCTGTCAAAGATGACGACGGAAGAGTATATTCGTGGCGAAGAGTTTGAAGTTATTGGCGTAGCCGTAAAGGTAAATGATGAAGAGACACAATGGTTCTCAGGAACAAAGGAAAAAACACGTCAATTTCTTGAGCAATTTGATTGGGGAAATAGTTTGGCGCTTGCTCACAATGCAATGTTTGACGCTGCTATACTTACTTGGAATTTTGGGATTAAGCCTACTGCTTGGTTGGACACTCTTAGCATGGCTCGTGCAATCCATACTATCGAAGTTGGTGGTAGCCTAGCAGCTCTAGCAACATATTACAATTTGGGTGTTAAAGGTACAGAAGTGTTAGACGCTAAAGAAAAGCACCGCATAGACTTTACACCTGAAGAATTAAATAGATATGGCGAGTATTGTATCAATGACGTAGAACTTACCTATGCACTCTTTCAAGAACTAATGCAAGAGTTTCCAACATTTGAACTTAAGTTGGTCGACTTAACTATTAAGATGTTTAGCGAACCTGTACTAGAGTTAGATGTTGATGTATTAAATAAACATTTAGAAATGCTACAGTATAAAAAAGAACAGATACTAAAGAATTTTGATGGTGAAATATTAAGAAGTAACGATAAATTTGCCGCCCTATTAAATGATTTTGGTGTAGCGCCCCCACGCAAAATTAGCGTTACAACAGGCAAAGAAACATGGGCATTGGCTAAAACTGATGAAGGTTTTAAAGCATTGCTTGAACACGAGGACGAGAACATTCAACTTTTAGCAGCGGCCCGCCTTGGTGTTAGGTCTACCATAGAAGAAACAAGAACAGAACGATTCCTAGGTATTGCAAGCCGTGGTGTTATGCCTATACCATTACGCTACTATGCGGCTCATACAGGGCGTTGGGGTGGGGATGACAAAATTAATATGCAGAACTTGGGGCGGGGTTCAGTATTAAAACATGCGATTCTTGCCCCTACTGGGTATCAGATTATTGACTGCGATTCATCACAAATTGAAGCACGAACATTAGCTTGGCTTGCTGGGCAGGAGGATTTAATTGAGGCATTTGAAAACGGCGAAGATGTTTATAAAATCATGGCCTCGGCAATCTACGTCAAGGCAGAAGAAGATATTACAAAAGATGAACGGTTCGTGGGGAAAACAACAATCCTCGGGGCTGGCTACGGTATGGGGAGCAAGAAATTCTCGTCCCAACTCAAGACTTTTGGCGTGGAGGTGGAAGAGGGGGAAGCCAGTCGTATTGTCTCAGTCTATCGGCAAACTTATCCTTGCATACCATCTCTTTGGAAAGAAGCGGCTAAGGTACTAGACGCAATCCTTGAAGATGGTACTTGCGAATTTGGTAAAGAAGGAGTTTTATATGTCGAAGGCAAGAAAGGTATTCGTCTTCCTAATGGTCTGTATATTAAGTATCCTAATCTTCGCAAGCAAACCAATGAAGATGGAAAAGACGAATATGTGTACGACACCAAGCGTGGCAAAACCACTATCCCTAATAGAATATACGGCGGGAAAGTTGTTGAGAATGTGTGCCAAGCCTTAGCTCGTACCATAGTAGGCGAACAGATGCTTATGATTGCTAGGAAATATAAAGTTGTAATGACTGTGCATGATGCGGTTGCTTGTATTGTCCCCGATAATGAGGCTCAGACAGGGCAAGAGTTTGTTGAGCTGTGCATGAGGATGCGACCTAAATGGGCACAGGATTTGCCTTTAAATTGTGAAAGTGGTATTGGTAAAACTTATGGGGAATGTTAATGATTGATTATTCAGAATATTTAGTGCGTGCTAAACACTTACTAAAAGATGTTGAGATACTAATGAGCGAGCGTCGTACAGAAGAAGCGTTTATGGCTTTATATAACTTGTATGTAGAGATTAAACTTATGGCTAATGCAATACGTACAGCAGAGGGCGGTGTGTACCATGAGAAGTGAAGAAAAAGAATATTTAGAAGCTGTGTATGCTGGGTTGGCGATGGCTGGCTACATTATGAATGGCGACTACCACCCATCAGAAATACCTACGCTTGCTAAAGCAATGGCTAAAGTGATGATGGAAGAACCTAAAGAAGAAACTGGAATAACTGCAGTTAAACGAGTGAGGAAAACAAAATGAGTAGCTGGCTAATTGCAGTTATTGGTGTAGTGTATTTGTTTGTAGCGGTTGACTTATACATCAAGGGACAAGTTGGTTTATCAATAGCGTTCCTAGGCTATTCTCTAGGCAATATCGGTTTGTTTATGGAGGCAAGATGAGTGCAATTGAACGACAAGAATTGGTAGACATTCTTACACAAGGTTTAGAAGCTTTTAAATTATCAGGCGCAGATGCTCCTGACTATGAAATTTTACCCGACGGCTCTGTGCTGTTTCATTACATGCCAACAGAGGAACTTAAAAAATATGTGGAGCTACTTAAAAATGACTAAATGGATTGTAGGTGCGGTACTTGCTATGGTTGTTATTCTTTGGTGTGCTGGTGTTCGTGCACAGGTAACAACTTATTTAGGCCCAACAGGTAGTTATATGGGACAGTCTCTTACTAATGGAAACATTACTACATTTACAGGACCTCAAGGTCAGTTTGTGGGGCAAATTATTGCGCCAAGCCCATCCCCAACTCAACCACTACCGCCAGCATATTGGGGGCCAAATGGTCGATAGAGTAACTTGGTCGTATAGTAGTTTAAAGACCTTTCAACAATGCCCTAAGAAGTATTACCACTTAAAGATTGCTAAAGATATACAGCAAGAAGATACGGTACATACAATATACGGTAAAGAAGTTCATAAAGCTGCGGAAGATTACATTAAAGAAGGAACACCGGTACCTGAAAAGTACGCATATATTCTAGAAACCCTAGACGCTTTAAAAGCTATTCCGGGAGATAAGTATTGTGAAATTGAGCTAGGCATTAAAAAGACTTCAGATGGTAAATACAATACCTGTGAGTTTAATGACCCTAAGTATTGGTGGCATGGTATTGCTGACTTACTTATAGTTAACGGGGATGAAGCCTATTTGGTTGACTATAAGACTAGTAAAAATGCAAAGTATGCTGATACTAAACAGTTAGATTATATGGCTGCCGCAGTTTTTTTAAAGTTCCCAGAAGTTGTTACGATTAAGTCTGCTCTAGTATTTGTAGTAAGTAAAGAGTTTGTTAAAAAAGAACATACTTCTATGTTTAAATTATCTTATTTACAGTCAGTAGAACCCGACTTAAAAAGGTTAGAAGGTGCGATTCATAGTGGTATTTGGAACCCAGTATCCGGCCCATTATGTGGTTGGTGTCCAGTTAAATCGTGTGTGCACAATAAAGAGAAAAAATCATGGTAGAAAACAATCAAGCTATAGACGCCGCCTTAATTTTGGAAGATAAACTAAAAGAACGAGTCCAGCGCATTGTAGAACGGGTAGTAGTCAATATTGTAGGTAGGGAAATTCATGCGGCAATAGACCGTGAAAAGCAAGCTATGATAACGGAGATTACCCTTTCCATAGGAAAAGCTTTACAATCTATAGAGAAAGATGGGCGAGTACCTTTATGGGAAACTAACCCTTTTGTTACTAACATACCTGACTTCATACCAGTAAAAACTGATGGTGAACCAATTCCAACCGTAGAGATTAACTATGCCATACAAGAACCCAGCAGACCGCAAATATAAAAACGCAGCAGCGTACGAAAATGCGCCTGAGCAAGTAAAAAATAGAACCGCACGGAATAAAGCTCGTGCAGAGTTAGCTAAAAAAGGAAAAGTAACCAAAGGCGATGGAAAAGATGTTGACCATATCAAGCCCCTTAGTAAAGGGGGCGCAAATACTGAAGGCAATCTGCGGGTTAAATCCGCTAGTGCAAACCGTTCTTTCAGTAGAAATTCAGACCATACAATCAAAAAGAACAAACCAAAAAATGGCGCAAATTGAAACCGACTATGACTGGCCAGGACAATATAAACCTTTTAATCACCAAAAAATAACATCAGCATTTCTTACAGAACGACCAAGAGCATTTTGTTTTAACGAACAAGGTACAGGAAAAACCGCATCGGTTATTTGGGCTGCCGACTTTCTGATGAATTTAGGTGTTATTCGTAGGGTGTTAGTTGTATGCCCACTATCCATTATGAAATCAGCATGGCAAAATGACTTATTTAAATTTGCATGCCATCGTTCCTGCGATATAGCTTACGGCGACAAAAAAAAGCGCACTAAAATTATTGAAGGTGGTACAGAGTTTGTCATTATTAACTTTGACGGGCTGGCTATTGTACAAGATGTTATTGCTGCTGGTGGGTTTGACCTAATCGTAGTAGATGAGGCAAGCGCCTATAAAAACGTAACAACAGAGCGTTGGAAAATACTTCGTGATTTATGTAAAGATATTAAAGGCTTATGGATGCTTACAGGTACTCCAGCAGCACAATCACCAGTTGACGCGTATGGTTTAGCTAAACTAATTAACCCCGATAATATACCCAAGTTTTATGGTTCTTTTCGTGACCAAGTTATGTATAAAGTTGGCATGTATCGTTGGGTTCCAAAAGCTAATGCACAAGATGTGGTACATCAAGCATTACAACCAGCTATTCGTTTTGAAAAAAGTCAGTGTTTAGATTTACCTGATGTAACTTTTGTAGAACGTGATGCGCCCCTAACTGCTCAGCAAGTTAAGTATTACCAGAAGCTAAAGAACGATATGATTATTCAAGCAGCCGGAGAAGAAATTAGTTCAGCCAATGCAGCAACCAGCATTAATAAGTTACTGCAAATATCTGGTGGTGCGGTCTATACCGATACTAAAGAAGTTGTAGAGTTTGATGTATCTAACCGACTACAAGTAGTTAAAGAAGTTATTGATGAAGCATCCCACAAAGTTTTAGTATTTGTACCTTTTACCCACACTATAGAATTATTACAAGCGTACCTAACAAAGAACGGTATAACAAACGCCGTAATCAACGGGCAAGTTCCAGTAGCAAAACGTAATACAATTATTCAAGACTTTCAAGATACAGACAATGTGCAAGTGTTAGTCATACAACCCCAAGCCGCATCACACGGGTTAACCCTAACAGCTGCAAATGTAATTATTTGGTATGCCCCTGTAATGAGCGTAGAAACATACCTACAAGCCAATGCTCGTATTAATAGGCCCGGACAAAAGAATCCTATGACTATCGTACATATCAAGGGCAGCGAAGTAGAAAGTAAACTGTATAAGATGCTTAATAACAACATTGATAATCATACAAGATTGATTGATTTATATCGCCAAGAAATAGAATAATAGTTGGACAGAGTAAAGAAACATGTTATACTGACAGCTCGAAAAGGAGCAGGAAATGGAACAAATGTCAGCGGAAAAACTTGCAAATATCTACATTAAAATTCGTGATGCTAAGCAAGCCGAAGAAGAAAAAATGAAGTCAAAGTTGGCAGAGTACCAAGAGCAATTAGACACAATTTCGGAGCAGTTGTTAGAGCTATGTAAAGACCAAGATGCAACCAGTATTAAAACTGCATCAGGTACAATTATCCGTAAAGTATCTACCCGTTACTGGTCTACTGACTGGGAGTCAATGCACCAATTTATTAAAGAGCATGATGCTTTAGGTTTGTTAGAACAAAGAATTCATCAAGCAAACATGAAGCAGTTTTTAGAAGAAAATCCTGAACTGATGCCAGCGGGAGTTCAGGTCGATAGAAAATATACCGTGGTAGTTAGAAGGAGCTAGTATGTCAGAAGCACAAGAAGCAACACAAGAGCAACAAGAGCGTATGCAAGCTGCAATTAAAGATGCACAACAACAGGCAATGCAAGAGCTACAACAAAACGCGCAAATTGAAATTCAAATGCGGGTTCAAGCATTGGGTGCGGCAGTTAATGCAAGCGCTTCAAATACACCCGAAGAAATTGCAAAAGCAGCAACAGTATTTTTAAAATTCTTGAAGCAAGGAGAAGCATAACATGAGTAATATTTCCGTATTTAACCAAGAAGTACCATCGTTTTTACAAGGCGCTAACGGCCTTAACGATTTAACTAAATCCCTTGCAGGTAAAACTGCTGGTGGTGGTAAACGTATCTCAATTCGTGGCGGTGTATTCCGTAAGATTGTAGGCGGAGAAGAAGTTGGTAAAATTACTAGCCGTGAGTTAAATGTAATTATTGTTAATGCAGCTCGTGGCGTATCACGTATTTATTACGCTGGTAAATATGACCCAACTGCAATCGTTCCACCTACTTGCGTATCTAACGACGGTATCCATGCGGATACTAAAGACGAAGGACGTCAAAGTGATTCATGCGCTACTTGTGCACAGAATATTGCTGGTTCAGGCAATGGTAATTCCCGTGCATGTCGTTACACTCGTAAGGTTGCTATTATTTTAGAGAACGACCCAACGGGCGATGTATACCAGTTGCAACTTCCATCTACTTCTATATTTGGTAAAGGTGAAGGTAACGTACATCCGTTTGAAAGTTATATTAAATTCATTGCCGGTAATGGTCGCAACATTAATCAAATTGTTACGCAGATTAGTTTAGATACAGATAGCGATACACCTAAGTTATTGTTCTCACCAGTACGCCATGTAAATGAAACTGAATGGGACTTAGCGGCAGTAGCTGGCGATTCTTTGGAAGCTAAAAATGCAATTACTTTAACGGTTGCACAAACTGATGGGGTTAAAAAAATTGCAGCTCCTGAAGTTAAAAAACCTGTAACACAAATGGAACCAGATGAAGAAATTTCTGAGCCTACAAAACGTGTTACTAAAAAAGTTGAGGTTGCGCCTGCTAATAAAAAGAGTTTGGGTGACGTAATCAATGCGTGGAGTGCAGTAGACTAATGAGCCATGGCTACAGCGTAAAGCTGGTCCAGCTAAACAAACTAGCAGATAAGAAAAAGCTAGGGGTAATACTTGGCAAAGAGTGTATACGGACTAGTATTTCTGTATCACAAGTTGCTAAAATTATCGGTGTTAGCCGGATGACTGTATATAATTGGTTTACGGGTTTGCACAACCCACAAGAAGTATACGAACCCGCAATACAAGGTTTACTAGACCAGCTTTAATTTAATTGTTTTTAACTCATTAAGGGGGGTAACCAATCCCCCCCGACGACCTGTCTTTGGAAGATATATGACAACGATTGACCTTTTAGATACAGTGCTACCCCAAGAGGGATGGTTTGCTGTACTCGGTATTAAAGGGAAATCTGTAAGACAAAAGCTAGTACAGACACGAGATGAAGTAAATAAAATAACAGAAAAGTTTGTTGCAGAAGAACGCAATGTATTCTTTGGGCTTGCTAAGTTTGAAACTGGTGAAAGCAGAGAACAAGATAACGTAAAAGCGCTTAAAGCATTTTGGTTAGATATAGATTGTGGCGAAGCTAAAGCAGAAGTAAATTCCAAAACTGGAAGACCTGATGGTTACATTGACCAAGCAACAGGCATGCAAGAACTTATAAAGTTTTGCGACCTTATTGGTTTACCACAGCCTATAGTTGTTGATTCAGGCAGAGGTTTACATGTCTACTGGCCGCTTACAGAATCTGTTTCACGGAACATTTGGGAACCTGTAGCTAAGCGCTTTAGGGACCTATGCGTTAAACAAAACTTTTATGTAGACCCATCCGTGTTTGAAGCATCTAGAGTTTTACGGATTCCTGGTACATTTAACTTTAAAGAAACACCTGCATTATCAGTAGCAATCGTAGCTGAGGGTGCGCCTATAGAGTTTGAGAAATTTAAAGAAATACTAGGTGTTACTGAGGTAACACCCATAGAGTTTGCACCTAGTAAGGGTGAGCTTAATGAGTTTACTAAGTCTTTATTAGGTAACAAGATTCAACGCTTTAAAAACATTATGATTCGTGGTGAGAACGGTTGCCAACAACTGAACTACGCTTTTGAAAATCAAGATTCTATTAGTGAGCCTTTATGGTGGTCTGCATTAACCGTAGCTAATGTATGCGTGGATAGACAAGTAGCTATTCATATGATGTCTAGTCAGCATCCTGATTATGATGCAATTGCTACCGAGGCTAAAGCAACACAACAAAAGGAAGGTAAGGGCGGCCCTCATACTTGTGCAACATTTGAAAAACACAATCCCGGCGGCTGCAATGGCTGCAAATGGAAAGGCAAAATTACTGGACCAGTTGCACTTAGTTCAGAAATTAATGCGGCTAAGTTTGAAGACAATGAAGTAGAAGTGGAAGAGGGGGTAGTTGAAGTTATACCTGAGTATCCAAAGCCATATTTACGTGGCGCCGCTGGTGGTATTTTCTTGCCCCCAGTTGGGGATGAGGCTGAGCCTATCTGTGTATATGAGCATGACATATATGTGCTTAAACTAATGATGGACCCCGCCGCTGGTATGTGCGCGTTGATGAAACTTCACCTGCCGCATGATGGCATGAAAGAGTTTGTAGTCCCATTAGAAACAATATCAGTACCAGAAGAACTAAAAAGAGAGCTAGCTACAAAAGGGGTTGCATGTACCCAAACACAGATGAAACATCTAGCCATGTTTGTTATGGCGTTTGTTAAAAATCTGCAATATAAAAGGAAATCAGAAATTATGAGAACACAATTTGGATGGGCTGAAAAAGATAGTAAGTTCATCATTGGGGATAGAGAGCTTAGCAAGGACGGTACTTATGGAAGTCCAGCATCTGCCGAGACTAGGGCTATTGCACAGCATTTAGTACCACAGGGTACATACGAAGCATGGCGAGAAGTATTTAATATGTACGCTTTACCGGGTTTAGAGCCGCATGCTTTTGCTGCCCTGACTGCTTTTGGCGCACCACTATTTAAGTTTACTGGGCTTAAAGGCGCAATCATTAACGTCATCTATAAATTTGGTGGTACGGGCAAGTCAACAACGCTCTTTATGTGCAACAGCGTATACGGACACCCTGAGTCTTTATCATCGGTCTGGAAGGACACAAACAACGCCAAGATGCAGCGTTTGGGGGTAATGAATAACCTACCCTATACCATTGATGAAATCACCAATATAACCCCCGCAGACTTCTCTGACCTTGCTTATGGCATGTCTCAGGGTAGGGCCAAGGACCGCATGGAAGGGGCAACCAATAGGCTGCGTGAAAATAACACTACTTGGCAGACTATGTCCCTGGCTAGTGCAAACGCTTCCTTCTACGAGAAATTGGGTAATGCTAAAGCAGGGGCAAACGCAGAGATGTTACGCCTATTTGAGTACACAATACCACCTAACAATGTTATATCCACCGAGGATGGCAAGCGTCTATTTGACCGCCAGCTTAAAGAGAATTATGGGCATGCTGGAGATATGTATATTCAATGGCTAATTAATAACCTAGAAGAGGCCGTACAGTGCATGCTTGATATTCAGCGTAGGATTGATACAGAACTGAGGCTTACTCCCCCTGAGCGTTTTTGGTCTGCTGTAGCGGCATGTAATTTAGCTGGGGGTCTTGTTGCTAAGCGGGTTGGGTTACATGACTATGATATGGCTGAGCTTTATAGGTGGACTTGTAAGACTATCCAAGGCATGCGGGAGGAGATTAAACCCCCTGCAGAGAACGCAGTAGCTGTAATTGGTGACTACATTAACCGCCATATGCAAAACATCTTGGTAGTAAAAGCTGATGTGGATAAACGTACTGCAGCACATTCGTTGCCTACATTAGAGCCTAAGGGTGAATTACTTATCCGTTATGAACCAGATACTAAAATGATGTACATGATTACTCGTGAGTTTAAGCATGATTGTGTGGAACGCCAGACTAACTATAAAGATACATTGAAAGAGCTGGAGACCCGTGGGTTTTTTAAAGGGTCTATGAATAAGCGCATGTCTAAAGGGATGAAGATTACTTCCCCTGCAGTAGCTACTTTAGCATTTGATTGTTCTAGTGGTTTACTGGATATGGATGGATTAATTGCCCCGGAGATTGAGCATGCGAGTAGAGAGACTGAGTTATAACATTAATTGGAAAAACTTTAAGGCTGGGACATCATTTTTTATTCCCGCTTTGAATTGCATGCAGGCTAAGCAGGATATAGGCCGTGTTGCAAAAAGATTAAAGATGCTGATTTTGATGCAAGTTGTTATTGAAGAAGGCATCAGAGGAGTTCGTGTCTGGAGGGTTTGAGTTATACTATAAGGGCAGACCACGTCTGCTTTTCCTTGGAAGATAGCTCCTTCCTACCCTCTTTGTCCCCGCCTAGTGCGGGGATTTTTTACTTTTGCCCTTGCTTAAGGACTGGAATAAAGTAAGCAAGCATGTCTTCTGTTGGAATACGTACGCCTTTGTAAGTTAAAGCACGGGCATCTAACGCGGCATTTAATGTGTTATCAATAGCCTCCCCATCAACCATTAACTTTTCCATACCAATATATTTTTTATTGTGCTGGCGAATTTGATTAATAACTGGCTGCAAATCTTTCTTGTCACCATTAAATTCTTTGTTCAAGATAGCGTCATTCATATGTTGCAGAATTTTAGTTCTATCTTGATTAGCTTTGATATATTCACCCTTAAGTTCAAAGCCAACTTCTTGTGTACGAGCTAACTTAGTAGGAGGAGAGCCTGCAGCCTGGGCTAAAATGTTAGCTATAGTTATATCTTCCTTCTTAATAATAGTGTCGCCAGCTTTAGTCTTAGCACCTTCTGTTGCAAGTCGTGCAGCCACTAAAGGATTTTTAAAGAAAGCAGGCAAAGCTTTTTCTAAACCACGTTCAATATGACCATTCTCAAAGTCATCTAATGCACCAGCTTGACCTAGGATACCTGATACCGCTGGTCCAATGTTAGCCAATATAAAATTGTTAAACGCTTCTTTATTAGTCTTAGCAGGTTGGCCTCCACGGAACCACAAGTTATCGAACGATGTACGTGAGCCAATGTTAATGTCAGTAATTGAAGAGATAGGACCGCTATAAAGCATATCTGCTGTTACAGGACCAAAGTTCTCTTGTAAGAATCTACGGAAACGCAAGTCTGCGTTCTGATACACCAACGGGTTTTGTGCACGGCGACGGCGTTTCTCTTCATCATCCTCACCTAAGTCACTTAAAGCTTCTACTACTGCACCAACAGTACTATAGAGCGGCATACCTTTTAGACCATGGAACATAGCGCCCATCATCAATACACCACCAAGAATTTTCATACTTTCAGCAGCTTCTTTAGGGTTCTTCATAACCTGAGTAGAAGTATAGGCATGGCGGATAAAGAAAGATGTCATGTTAGCTGCATACATTTTGAACTGAGAAATAACAGGAGCGTATTTAAATGCTTCAGGTCTTTCCATTGCATCGTAGCGACCCATATTATCTTGCACAGCAGCAATAGCTTTATTAATAGACTCATCAAAATTCTTAGTCTTTTCATAGTGCAACTCAAATGCCATCATGGATGCAATCTCACGGCTGATACGCTCGGAACCGCTAAACAAACCAGACATAATATTTGCAGTAGTACGTAGTACTTTCTTAGGCAGATTAAGGGTTGCATTTAATGGAGTGCGACCACGTTGGGAAAGAAGGTTATTCTCGGTAAATGCAAACAAGCCACGTTCTTTAAGTTCAGCATAAGCTTTTGATAGGGTCTTGTTATTCTTAACACGGGTTGAATCAGCTACAGATATTGTGACAACAGGTAGATGGTCAGGCGACATCTTAGCTTGATAACCCATACTATTTAAAATATTTGAGTAAGCCGCGAACTTGGCGGATGCTCTACCAACACCATAGCGTGCAGCCATTACTGGGTAAATCATTACGGGTACAGCTACTAGCTGAACTGCTGCAGACATAGCTCCTGTAAGCAACATGTAATATGCGTAGCGAGTAGCCAAAGAAGCTAGTATGTTAGGTGTCGGTGGGTTTAACTGTTCAACTGCCCTACGAGATACAGCATCAATAAACAAGCCAAGCTTAGCTTGCTCTGGGTTTCCAGACAAACTATCCCTTGCACGGGTAATCTCAGCTTCCATTTGGTCTGCATATTTAAGGCGTGGGATTTGACTAGCTATACGGTTAGCAGATTCGGTAAAATTACGGAACACATCGGCACTAAAGCCAGCTACATTTTCTGCGTGTAAAAACTGCTTACGAATACTAGACTCAGGCAAAGTCATTAACCAAGTTTGATAGAGTTGGTCTTTAAGTTCTTCGCTAGAGATTTCATCCATCTTAGCTTTGTCAACAATCTCAAACATGTTTTTTAGCATTGAGCTTTCACGATGGTTAGTGCGACGCAAGGAGGCAATATCATTACCTTCACTCATTTCGTTATCAGTAAACATCTGCTCTACGGATTTATTAGCTTCTCTAGCTTTCTTAATCTTATATAGCTCACGTTGCGCTGCAGTATCAAACAAAATAAAGCCTTTATCAGCACCCGCTTCACGCAACCAAACTGCGCCATGGCGCATCAATGGGAAGTATTCTTGTATTGCATCCTTCTCTTGCATCTTGCGAATCTCAGCCATTAACTGGCCTTTAGGAGTCTTCTCATCTTTAACATCACCGGGCAACTCTTGTAGGCGCTCAATCCGCTCATCTAGTAAGTGGCGTGTAAGGTTGTAGTTATCTTTGTAAAACTGACGTACCATCTTATACATCTCATGGCCACCTTCAACTTTACCTAAACGCTCCCAAGCATCATAAACAACTTGAATGTCATTCTTACGTTTAGTTACTTGGCCTTTTAAAGAAGGTAGTTTTACTGGGTCAGTAGCAGGGTCATTAATCTGTGCTTCTATAGCTTTAATCTTAGGGTCAGCTGCAACAGCGTCAATAGCGGTAGCGTGCGCATCTGGTGTAACACCTTTTAAACGCCCTAGGTGCATTGAGTTACCTAACAACTTATCATTGCCTTTACCACTTACAAGCCATTCAGCTAATTCATCGGTTTTCTTTGCATAGGCATCAAGCATACTTGTACGCATAGCAGACATCTTTTGCGTAAAGTCATCAATCTCTTTTAGACCCGGAATTTTATCCCCCATCCAACGGATAATGTCAGATGTACGCAATACATAAAGCATAGCTTGAATAGCATCTTGCCCCATGCCTTTAAGCTTAGAGTTTAAATAATCTTTATAATCTTGGAAGTCATGCCCGTCTCTAATAACCCCGCCCAAACCTTCGGTAATCTCATGTATCTTTTGGCTAAGCATAACCTTCTTAACATCACGGTCAACTTTCTCTACCTTATCTTTCTTTTGACGAGCTGCGCTTACTCCCGATACTTCTATTGTTGGCTTGTATTGTAATAAACCTTCAGTAACAAGTATTAAATCTTGCAGAGCAGACTGGTGGTTTCTATCCATGGCAAATAACTGACGAATAGAATTAGTAAAGGCATTGAATAAAGTTTTAAAGAATCCTGGTTGGTCAGGAATTGCTTCGCCCTTAGTTTCTAACAAAAACTGTTGCATAACATCTTCAGTTAAGCCATAAGCAACAAATTCTTTTAAGTCTTCAAACACGCCAACACGGTTAAACAAATCATCAAGGCGTGGGTCAACTGGCTCACCAGATAATTTCTTTTCTAAAAAAGCATCTTGTGCATTAAACATAGCCATCTCTAGACCATGAATAGCATCTAGTAAAGCCGCTGGTATTTTAGAACCCCGCTCAAGTAGTTGTAGGTATTCGTCAATACGGGCATTGGTTGCAGCATGTAAAGCTTCGTGCAGGAATACGGTATTATTTGTGCCTTGGAAATCTTGAGCATTACCAAAAGCTGGGCCACGTAAAAAGATGAATTTAAGGGTCTTTCCATCAGTAGGTCTTGTCCATTGACCAAATACACCATTAGCACCTTGGAAAGAATCTTTAAGAGTACCATCTGTAGTTCTTAACTCTGGTAATTCATTCTCTGCATTAACAATTTGTAATTGCACATCCTTAAGGAATGGAGCCAAACGGCGGGCCAAGAAACGCTCAAAGGTTGTACCGTTTGCAAGGATATGGTTAATAGCTTGCTGAGTAGTCTTAAAGCCTAAGTACTTATCATTATGTACACCACTAGTTGTAGTCTGTGAAGATTTAGATACCTTAGCAATGCCACGTTTTTTTGTATCAGCACGTACTTGAATATTAGCACGTTCTTGTGGAGTAATAGATGGGTGGTCCAAACCTACCTTAGCGGTTGCACCTAATTTACCAGAACGTTGAGGGCCAGTAGCTACACCATGTAATGTATCTAGTGCTTGGTTGCGGTCAGTTCTATAACGCATGCCAGCATCAAGGTACGCATCTTGAGTTTTAAATTCGTCTCTTGACGGCTCAGGAAGTTCAAGAACGGCTTTAGCTGCAGCTATTTGTTTGTCTGTGGCTTTCCACTCTTTAGTCTGGGTAGCCTTAGCTTGCTTCTTAGCAACAGCTTCTTCAGGGGTTAATACGGCGGCTGGACGACCAGTACGTTTACCTTTAGTTGCTTGTGGAGCTGTAGTTGTGGTTGTTTCTGTGGGTGTGGTTGTAAGTAAACTAGCAGCTTCGCTTGATACATCTATAGGATAACCAGCCATTAAACCATTTGCGTATTTAAGACCTAGTTCATATGCTTGTTTTTCTTGTTTATTTTTGTAATCTTTAGCGCCTTTAGAATATCCATTTCTTGCATCTCTGCCGCCCATTTCAAAAGCATTAATTAAAGGCCATCTTTCCGCAGGGGGTTGGTCAAACCCGGGTCTTCCATCTGTTCTTACATTATTTGTATTAAACAATGTATGCGCCATTGTACCCGTATCATTTTGAACTTTTTGGCTTTCTGATGAGTCAAGACTTTGTAAACCAGGAGTAACTGGTGTTGCTTTTATAGGTGCAGGTGCTGCCGTAGTTGGAGTAGGTTGTGTAGTGACTTTAGGAATAACTACTTTGCTAACTGTTTCATCAAATGCCGGATGCAATGTACCTAAGTCACTAGAATTTAAATTACCTTCTTCTAGTAAGTAGTCAGCAAATTCATTAGCTTTTTTCTTACCTATAGCTGGAGTAAAGTGTTGCAAAATATATGAACGAACTTTTTTCATGGTAGGGGATTTACCAGTCTGTTCGTACTCTTGTTGAGCTATTTTATAACCCTCTTGTGCTTGTTGAAGCACACCCATTACTTGTGCTGAGGCTTGGATTCTATCGTTTAATGCACTTGGTTCATTCGTTTGCACAGCCTCTGTTCGTACTCCAGGTTGTCCAGTAGCTCCGACAGGGCTTGCCAATCCTGTAGGTTGAGATGTCGTAACTCCTCCGGTGGGCTGAAGTCCATCTTGAGGCACAGAAACGCTTGGCTGATTTGCTCCGGGGACAACTCCATTACTCTGCTGTGTTCCATTTTGTGTCTCCTCTAATACTAATTTTTGTGCATCTGCTAATGGTATACCAAGTTCAGTTGCTTTGGCTTGTACTTGCGCTTCTATATTTGGCGCTGATGCTTGCGCTGCAGTTTGTTTTATTGCAGTATCTAAAGGCATTGCAGGTATTGGAGTGCCTTCAGCAGATTGAACTACTGGTCCAGGAGGAGGTGTAGGTGTAGGTTGTCTTGCTGCAATAGCTTCTTTTTGTGCGGATTTAAATGTACTTACTGCGCCAGCAGGAGCACCGAATATTTCACCAAGACCTTCTTCCATAATTGCAATTGGGTCTAAGTTTTGGCTAGCTGCTAAGGAACCAATAGTTTCTCCAGCCATACCGTACAACGCTTGCACACCGACTTCTTTACCTACTTGTTTAGCAACGTCTTTTGCCACGCCTCTTTCTACATCTTTAAGCACGGTACGAGCTGCATTACCCGCAGAACCGAATGAGGCTGCATCAAACAAACCAATAGCACCAGACTTAACTCCAGCCTTTTCCCAAGCTTCATCGTGTGGCATACCTTGTGCACGGTACTCAGCGTAGGTATTACCGAACTCCATCATTGCGGAAGTTGCGCCTGCTGAAGCCGCTGCAGTTGTAGGGCCTAGCTTAAAGAAAGATGCAAGTATTGCAGGTACAGCCATAACCAAAGAAGAAGGGGCTGACTCTAAACCAATACCAGCGATGTATCCAGGAATTTCAGATTTGTTGTTTAACAGAGTAGAACCATAAGCTTTTAGCTTATCAAACGTATCTAGCTTCTCATACTCTGGGCTGCTACCCATAGCACGGATTTCTTTTTGTAATGGGTTAATACCACGTTTTTGTTCGATAGCTGCACGTTCTTCACCATATCCAGCTATCTGTTGAATCTTATCTTGAATAGCTTTGTCTCGTGCGCTAATAGCTTCTAATTCGCTGGCAGGAGCTTTCTCGTAGAACTCGCCATACTTACGTTTATCAGCTGCTTGTAATTCCATTAAGCTAGCAATTTGGTTTGCCGTTGCCGCTTGTTTAACACCAACAAAACCTTTTTCCACAGCGCCTAAACTAGCTTGGCTTGGGGTAAGTACGTCAGTTACTGCTCTATTAATATCTGATATAGCACCAGTTATTCCAGTGCTCTCGGGTTCTTCTGTAGGTGCGGCAGATACGGTTACTTGCCCCTGTGGTTCTGGTTGTGCAGATATTTTCTGAGTTGGCAGAATATCATTTTGAATGGCCGCAAGAATAGCATCTTGGGACATAGAGTCGGGGAAATTAACCTGCCCAACATTAGGTATATTTACGATTGGCATCGTTGTATTTTACCTAATTATTGGTTGGGTACGTAGTTTAATATTCCATTTTGGCCCGGTACTAATTTACCCCCTACCGGTACTTGTGTATTTCCAGGTATATTAGGGGTAACTACAGGCTGTGCGCCACCACTTTTAGCATTACCTAACTGCGTATTAAACTCCGTTTCAACTGCTCTGCGTCTAGCTTCAATTGCAGCAGCATTGGCTTTTTTCTCGGCATCTGTACCAGTAAACTCTAATGTACGTTGTTGTTTGAATAAGTTATTAAGTTCTTGGTCTTTAGCTATCCTATCACCTAATGCACTAGCAACTTGCGTTGCACCATAAGGACGAGTTGCAGCAAAGTATTGTTGTTGGGCTTTTTGTAAAGTAATTGGGCTATCAGGACTATAACCTTGTGCAACCAATGCGTCATACTCAATCTTAATACCAGCTTTATCTTTAGCACTTGCTTTCTCAGCACTGATACCCGCAGCAGCAACAGTAGCCCCCGCATGGATTTGAGCAGCTTTAATAGCCGCGTCAGCTGCTGTTTCAGAACCAAGAATTTTAACGAGGTCATCACGAGTGGCTTTTTTGTCTTCACGATATGCTTTAAGAATATCTGCTTCAGAGTTATAACCAAATTTACCAAGTTCAAACTGTTGTTTAGCCAAATCTAGTTTAGCTTGTTTTTGTTCTTTAACATCTTGTGCATAGCCAGCAATAGCAGGTTGTACGCCCTGACCAATATTAACACCGCCAAAAGGAGATGCACCGCCCATCATACCCATACCTGCTTGGAGTAAGCGTAAACCCTGAGAAGACTTAGCATCTGCTTCAGTAGTCAAACCAGCTTGAGATAACATATCACCATACTTAGTAGCAAAATCAGTTTTAGGTTGCATTGCCTTGTTCTTAGCAATTTGTTCTTCCATTGGGGTTTTATATTCTTGCATTAACATAGACTTAATGGAACTATCATCTTTTACTACATCCCCTTCAGCAAACGCAACAATACCACCACCAGCGCCTTGGTAGTTATAGTTTTGACCAATACCCGCTGGACGCATCTGGCTACGAAACGCTTGTTGCCCTGTAGCTGCTTGCGCAGTTTGTGGGTCGTTCATTCTTGGGTCAGCTTTTTGAGCTAATTGTTTATCATCTAAACGACCAAGCATTGCATCTAACTTGGGAGCAGGTACACCGCTAGCAATACCGCCTTTAGCCATCTTAACAATGTCTTCAGTGGAACCACCTTGGGCAGCAGTAGCTAACTTATACGCGCCAATACCAGCAGTACCAAGACCAGCCAATGTAGATACAGAACTTGGCGCAGCCTGATAAGACTGAGTAGTAGTTGCTTGCATAGGTAAACCACGCAATAAAGAACTCATGTTTGCTAACTGAGTCATTGGGTATTGCTGAGCAGTAGCGTAGTTTTGAATCTGCTGATTAATAATATTTTGTTGTTGTGCTTGCTGAGCAGCACCTGCAGCTTGTTGAGCCTGTGCAATATTAAGTTCAGTACCTGTTTGTTGACCAGCAATATTAGCCAAATTAGTACCTTGAGCACCAAGTTGTTGATATGCAGCTTGTTGAGCAGCTGTACCTTGTAAACCAGTATTAGCTCCAGATATGCCTTGTCCGTATAACTGATTGGCTGTAGAAAGACCTTGTAACCCAGCTTGTTGACCTTGCATTGCAGCATTAACACCAGATAGACCCACACCAGCACCCTGCATAGCCGCTTGTTGACCAGCGAGCCCAGCATTAACACCAGCCAAACCAGTATTAGCACCTTGAATATTTGCTTGTTGTCCAGCAAGAGCGGCGTTAACACCGGATAGACCTACACCAGCACCTTGCATAGCAGCCTGTTGGCCTTGAATACCTTGAGCTGTACCTTGCATACCAAGATTGGCTGCAGTCTGCATATTCTGATTAGCTGTATTATAGGCTTGGTTATACGCATTACCAACAAGTTGGTTCTGTGCAAGCATTTGGTTTTGTTGGTTTAATCCCTGCATAACGGCTTGACGACCACCACCAAATGCACCCTGTTGAGTAGCTTGTCCTTGATTTTGCGCATTAATTTGCCCAAATTGTTGGTTCTGAAGCTGCATAGCTGGGTTTAATGTAGCTTGCAAATATGGGTTCATATAAGACTGAACTGCTCCAGCATTAGTAGCATTTTGTCCATAAGATAAACCTTGCTCCGCACCCAATGCCCCATAACCAGCAGCATTTTGACCAGCTTGCATACCAGCATTTCCATAACCTAAACCACCAACAGTACCAATAGCCCCTGCAAGTTGACCAGCTTGTGCGCCTTGATTGCCGTAACGCATACCACCCATAGTACCAAGAGCAGCTGCAGTTTGACCGGCTTGGGCACCCATACCACCATAACCCATACCACCAACAGCACCAATATCAGCAGCATTTTGACCATATTGTTGTGCTTGCGGAGCCAAACTAGCTGCACTAGCTCCAAAATTAGCGCCTAACCCACCATACTGAGCAGCTGTATTTGCAGTACTTAAAGCGCCTAAACCGGCTGTAGTAGCATAATCCGTACCTGTAGCATATTGCCCAGGAGTTTGCATATTAGCAATATTAGACTGGGCTTGTTGTTGTAATGGAGAAAAGCCAGCAACATAATCTGTTGGACTAGAGCTATACGGAGTATATGGCTTCATGCTGGTTACATTACCAGAGTCATCATAATTAAAAATCTGTTGCTGAGCAGCACCAAGCATTGTTTCTACATAAGGCTGAGCATATGTAGGGATATTAGTATTAGTTACGTTAGTTTGGGTAGGTGCTGGGGAACCCGAAGAACCACCGCCGCTAGAGCCGCCACGAGCAACACCGCCGTCAGCAAATAATTTTTGTTTCCATCTTAATAAACTCATATTTTTGTCTCTACAATAATGTACCGCTCTTCAAACCCATAACGACTCCACAAACGAGCTATTGCTTCTCTAGCCGCACCTTGTATTTTAGTCGCCCCAAAGGACTTCAAAACATTTCTTAACTGCGCAAAAGTATCTCGGTTAGACACTAATCTACCACCAATAAACGTTATAAATGCTACACGGTCATTCGGCATATTAATAAAGTTTACCGTCGCTGCTCCATGTAATTTACCTTCTTCATCTGCTGCTACTAACAATAACCATGACCCTTGTGCTATATACACTTTAATCTGGTCTAATGTGTAATCATCGCCACCAAACTTTTGAGCTTCAGCAATATACTGCTCGACCAAAGGCCAAGTTTGATGCACATGCTGATGGGCTACGTGACTAATTGTTAAGGTCATGCTTTTAAATACTTATCCGCTTTAATTTGTTTACCCTGTTTCTTAGTACCCGTACGAGCCGCACGTACTCTATCCATCATAGCGTATAACTTCTTAGCACCTGCATCAGTAGAGCCGTTACCCAAATGACTAACAACATCAGCAGGTACGACAAACTCGCCATCTGCCAAACGCGCAGGTTGTTTAGCACCAATTTGAGCTGGGATATTATCTGACATGCCATCGCCGGGGCCTTTCAATAAACGACCACCATCTGAATAACTGCCTAAATGCCCAATACCACCACCAGCTGCATAATGTTTAAAGTCTTTTGGTAAACCACCTGTAGCGCCAGCAATATTAGAACTACCATCGCTAGAAGAAGTATACATAGCAGCTTGTCTTTCGGCTTCTGCTGCGGCTTCAGCAGCAATTCTATCGTTGTATGCTTTAGTACCTACAATTGCTCCGGGATTTTGAAACTGCACAGGGGCTACATTAGTTGGTCGAGTAAAAGTAGGAGTTGAATAGCCTTGATATTGTGTTTGTGGAGCCGCTGCCATAATACCTGCTGGTTGCATAGGGGCTACAGGAGGGGTTTGTCCTGGCATAGGGCTAGCTGCATTTCGTGCAGCCATACGAGATACTAAGTCTTGTGTTAAAGCATTATTAGTATTTACTGAATTTTGGGTAATGAAGTTTGGCATAGCCTGTAGCGGTATGTTTGGTTGTCCCCCTGTAGTTCCACCCCCAGCAAAACGTTCTGCGCCAGTATATGGGTCTACACTTGCGTCTGAAATTCCCGATACTATATTTTGTGATATTGGAACGTTAGTTGGATTTGAAAAAGTGTCACTATTAATAGTAGATTGTGGGTATATTTGGTTTTGAGCCACGCCATTAGTTTGAAACATTTGCCCTGCGCCATCAACATTTTGGTTGTCTCCAGCAATACCACCTGCTGCCATAGCTACTACGTGCCCACCTTCAGCGGCATAAGCATTGTATGGGTTTTTAACGTAGTTTGGATATACTGGTTTATAGGCTGGGTTTGGTTGCGCTGTGGTTAAAGGCGTATAGTTTTCACGACTATAGTGGAAATCTGTTAGTGGGCCTTCATATGTAGTATCTGTTGGAGTACCATATTTTTTATTATCTTGGTTAATAAAATATCCAAGAGCTGTAGCACCAAGCCCTAATTTAGCGGCTGTGCCCATATTACTACCCCAGAAACCAGCTCCAGCACCACCAACTCCACCAGCGCCAGCTCCACCAACTCCACCAGCAGCGCCAGCTCCACCGGCAGCGCCTACAGTAGAACCTGCGGTACCGGCTGCGGAACCCGTAGCAGAATATCCAGCAAATACGTCACCGGCAGTTCCAGCTCCGCCAGCCCCAACACCGCCATTAAAACCAGCAGAACTCCAACCAGGACCAAAGGCAGTTGCATCAGTAGAAGCAAGAGTACCAGAAACAGGGGCCGTAGCAATAGTAGGAGTAGCGCCAGCAATACCTTCAGTTCCAATAGCTGTTGTACCCAGAGCACCACCTAAAGCGCCAGCGCCAGCGCCCATTAAAGCACTTCGACCCACATCTTGCCCAGTTACGGCAGCGGTTAAACCAGAAGCGGCGGCGGCGGCGGCACCAGAAGTTAAAGCTCCAGCGGCTGTAGCACCCATAGCATCAACCAACCAAGGGGAAGCCGCGCCGTCCGTAGCAATCGTAGCCGCCAAAGCAGCTGCTATAGGTAAATAACTTTCTGCACCACCAGAATTTCCGCCAGCCATAGTCTATCCTTTAATTTTTGTCAATTTTATCACCAATATGCCAATTTAGGTCTTGATTTTTAGAACATTACCCGCAGTAGTATCATAGTAAACATCGCCAGTTCTTAGTGTTGCTAAGCTAGTTTGCGTTGGTATAGATATTACAGCTAGTCCTGTGGTCTGGTTAATAGTACTTAAGTTTAGTGTAGTTGCTCGTAAAGCTCCAGGGTTATCTGTCTGAGAAAAGTACAATCTTAGGATGCGAATAAACTCATCCATAAACCGCTGGTCATATTCTAATGGGGCTGAAGGTAGCCTTGGTGCTGTACTAGTAGTACCTGTACCACGAGTTGCTATAGCCATTATCTTCTTCCATCTGGTTTAATATCAATCCTAGGAACACCTAACTGCCATTGAGTACCTAGCTCATTAGACTCCACTTTAAACGCCATTTGACGCCCACGCATCCGCACATACGCGTATTCCGTAAACTGTTGAATATTGTAGGTACGGGTGTTTTGGTAATTTTGTTTGCTAATTACTGCAGGGTTATTATCTGTACCATAATTAGAACCAGGGTTTTGACGAGGTAGTACAGTAAAGTTTAAAGACGGCGCATTGTTATAAGAACCATTAAATGACACATCAGGAATTAAACGCCAGACAAACCCAAAGTTATGCCCATCACCAATATCAAAGTCAGAAGATTGAATATAAGAATCAATAGCAGTAGCTGGGTTAGTTTCCCCATTATTTACGTTGTTTTCATGGTATATAAGGTTAGAGTATGTGGTACTTCCAACTACATAATTAGTAGCCATAGGACTACTACGTATTGGGCTATCCAGCCATGCTGTGCGAGCTAAAGTACCATAATACCAAATACGTTCTAAATGGTTATATATTACATAGCGGTCAATGTAGTTTGAATTAGCAGAACAGTAAAACCACCATACTTCATTAAATCCTTCATTAGTACCAGCAAAAAACTGGAACGCTTGGACCATATTAATGTCTTTAAAGATATAGTCTCGTAAAGTACAAGGTAACGTTTCATTACGACCAGAGTACATGTAAAACTTATCTGTACCCATCCAGTAGGTAATATTGTTTGCAATTGCCGTAACGTTTGGCGATACGATAGAAATGTTATCCGCAAGTAACTGAAAACCCCAAACATAAGGAGCGCCTAAATACTGCATAGAATAAAGGGTAGCATCTGTCCAAATTAAAATCTCTTGGCGAGATTGTAGTGCCGTAATAATAGTAGAACCATGGCTTAGCAAATAACTACCTGCTTGATTAGTAACTGAAGGTGTCCAAGTTAATACGCTTTCTTGGTCAGACCAACGCACCAATAATGGGTTTAAAACTGTATCGCCATAATCGTTAGTACCAAAAGCAATTGTAAAACGGCTAGCATCTGAAGTCATTACATAGTTGCAATATAACGGGCAATCTGTATCCCCATGCCACCATTGCACACCGTTTTGAGTGTTAGTATTACTAGATGAAATTACTTGGGCTACATTGTATGTATTTGCATTAGCTGTATCAACAACCCAATAGTAAATAGGTCCCCCACGAGGGTTAAACAATAAATTCTGACCAAAGTTATCTTGACTCCATAAACGAAGCTGAACACCAATACCCAGACCTGCAGGGGCAGAAGAACCCCAACCAGTAGACGTATATCCAGTAGTTACACCTGACCAGCCACCAGCACCCCAACCAACGTTAGTAGTATAAATAGCACTACCAGAAGTAATTTTATATGCTGCAATAGTAGACCCACCGCCATTACCGGAATCCCCCGCGGTAGCAGTAACGGCTACTGTAATTGTATACTGGCTTGAAGATACATAAGTAATTACATACCCGGCTGTAGCATTAAGAACAGCAGCAGTTACATCCCCACCAAGACTAACTGCACTAGTAAAAGTAACAAAGTCGCCCGTTTGAGCTCCATGACCTACATCAGTTACAGTAATAGTAGAGAGGCCAGTAGTAGCTGCAAAAGTAGCCTCCCCCGCTGTAGTTACAGAACGTATTGGAGTAATGTCATAGGCATAACCACCAGTACCTTGTTGTACATAGAACTTTTGGTTTGTGCCAACACCTAGGTAGTTATACCCGTTAAGGCCAATCCAGTTCCATAAAGAACGAATAACCCCAACATATTGGCCACCAGTAATTACGGTGCCACCATCTAATACCCAACCACCAATTTTTTCTACTTGTCCAGAACGAAAGCGAATCTTATCGCCAGCATACCAACCGCCTTCGTTAGCAAGCGTTGTACCTTCACGGTTAATGCCTGGGCGAAATTGTAATTTTTGTAATGGCATTAGTAGGTATCCAGTGCTTTTTGTGCAAGTGCGGTTTTTTCAACACGCTCAGCGTATCCAGTCATTCCACCATTAACTCTATGGGTTATTTCTTTTATATCTCCAGCATCTGCAAGAGAGTTTAAATTCTTTTTATTCCAAAACCAACCTGCAGATAGGGCAGCCCATTTAGGTTCAAGGATAATATCTGGATGTGTAATTGTATCAATACCTAGGCTAGTACCACAAAACAAATAAACTTCTTTACCAGTTAACTGTATGACACCACGTCCACGGTATTTAAACCCATCACCTTCTTCGGTATTACCCATCCGTCCAGCATACACTTTGTTTGCTATCTTCTCGGGATTATTGGCGTACTTATCAGCAGTATCATGGTCAGGAAACCTAGAAGGCCAAACCCGCATAAGGGCATTAGCTGAGTAATGTAAGTTTTCTTCTAAAGTCTTAAAGTTATTAGACTCGTGTATGCACTGCCCTAAAAAAGCGGCTTGTCTTTTAGTAGTAGAAATACCATATTTTACAAACGTAGTAACTAATGGTTCGTACCATTTTCCATCAATACCAAGAGACTTTAACTGTTCAGGACTCATTTAATACCTATCTGTGCATTAACCCAATCTTGTAAGCTTGTTAATTGGACCGTTGCTGCAGCGCATTGTCCAGCAAGTATTGGGTAGGCGGTTTCTGCATCAGTTCCTTTGGGGGCTGGGGAAATGCCGGACATTGAACCGCTACTGGGGTTGCGCACGCCACTAGTATAGAAGTTACGCACAGCAGAAAGCTTGCTTTCATAATCATTTTTAATTCCTTTATTTACTAAATCTTGTTGTTTTTTAACTGACTCAACATTAGCTTCTTGCGCTTTAGCAATGGCAACCACTTCTTTCTTAAATGCCATGTAATCCACATCACGTGTATGCCAACCAGCATAGAAAATGCCAAGTACACATACAACTCCCGCGATAAGTTTGGCATATAGTAGATTCATCGTTCGATAGGTTGAGTAGTTATAAAGCGTAAAATTGCAACAATAATTCCAATAGTGAAAAAAGTTACTCCATAAAACTTAGGTTCAAGTAAAGCCTGTACATATGGAAATAACTCCATAGCCGCGCCTAGTACCGCTAGCGCAAAAGCAAACCACATAGTCTTAGACTTGCGCATTTTCATTTTGCTTTAGTTTTTGCGGTTTTAACTGTAGCCTTTGGTTTGCGCATGGATGCCTTTGGAACTATCACTTTCTTTGCTGCTGGTTTTTTCTTTGGGCGTGGGTCAAAGTCTTCGCTTAAAACTGGAAAAGGCCACATCTTAAACTCTGGCGTTTTTGTGTCAATTTGAACTTTACCAACTTCCATATTAATTTTAGGCATGTAGCCTAGTTTGTCAAACATCCAAGTTACTATAAACATTATTCTTCCTCTACATATTTTAAAGTTTGTGGTTTATTAAATGCTGCTGTTAATAGTACTTGTTGATTTGTCTCTTGCGCTTTAACCATTTCGTTCCTAAAAGACTCAACTGCTGCTGAAGTGCTGCGTTGCTGTTTAGAATTCTCAATCATTAAAATTGGAAGCCAAGCCATAGCGCAGCCTTTTTCATCTACAGAATCACCAGTAGTTGGATTTGTACCAGCAAAAGTTTGAAACCATACACAACGATGAATTGCGTTGTCTTTAATTTCTTCACATTTAGCCCCTAATGGGCAAGTAAGTACTGTTTTAAGTTCCATTAGTTTTTAGCGCAAATAATGAGGTCGATGTATCGTGGAGCCCAATTAGACGCACTTCCATTGGCTGCTGTTGTACCAGATACTGTTACTGTGTGATTATGTGCTGGGTCTGACGCACTTGTTGTTCCAGAGTATGTATGACTATGGTCAGCAGAGGCATCTCCAAGAGAAATTCCTGTATAAGCGTTATTTAGTACTGGGTTTGTGTAATCTCCACGAACCGCATTGTAGTCACCACGAATATTAATTTGACCACCAGATGGCACGTTATAAATAAAGGTAGATGCAAAACTATGGCCATGGCCTGGGTCTGATACAGAGTGACTGTGGGTTACACTTTGCCCACTAGATGTGCCGCTAAATGTATGCGAGTGATTAATGCTAGTTGTACTAGTTGTGCCTGAAGAGGAAACAGTATGGGTATGGCTTGGAACTACATCCATTAAAATAGGACTTGCAGAACCGCCTACTCCGTTCCCTGCTGTATTAACAACACGAAGCATACGGTTAGTAGCATTATCAGAGGTATCTTGCGTCCAGCCAGTAGGGGCGGAGGATTGAGCAAATGGAAGTCTTGTACCTGATGGGAATGCGTTAGACACCGCTGTGGTTACAAAAGCCGTTGTAGCTAATTGGGTATTATTAGTACCTGCGGCTTGGGTTGTACCCACTGCCCCACTTGAAACTGTTGTTGTTACAGTTGCAGCGCTACCGCCAATGCTTAATCCAGAAGCTGTTCCAGTTAACCCAGTACCGGCACCGGAAAAAGAGCCTGAATTTAAAGTTAATCCACTTGAGCCTATTGTCCCCCAAGTTACTGAACCAGAAGAAGGTTGAAAATAAATGGAACCTGTAGAATACCCACGAATAGCTACGTTTGTATTATCTCCATATAGTCCTGTAGCAATACCACCCCCAATAGCTAAACTATTTTGGAAGTTTGCAATTCCAGTAAAAGTAGAAGTACCAGTAAATGACGAAGTACCACCAATTGATAAAGTGCCACCAACAGAAGCGTTACCTGTAACGGTAAAGTTACTAGGTGTACCGCCAGTACTAGCAAAAAAGTTTGTTCCGTCTGACCAAATAGATGTTGTCATACCTGCTGGAATAGTTACACCTGAACCAGCGGCAGTAGTATTACCAATAACAGAAGAGTTATAGAAAGTAGCTGTATATGCAGTGTTATTCCAAACTGTATAAGTTTTACTTACAGGCGGGGCAAAAATGTTAAAGTTAGCGCCCAGAGTACCTGCATTTAGTTTTAATACAGCATAGATTGATTGATTTAGTGAAGGGGTAGCAGACGGCCCGTTTACGTATGTAAGTACTTGATTATTAGAGGTTGGGCTTACTGTAACCGCTTGATAGCCTGCAATAGCCGTTTCAAATACATACTGAAAGTTATTATTAGTAGTGCCACCCCAAGAACCAGGCTGGTCTCCAGCACCGATTAATTCGGTTCGTAGTATGGGTGAGTAGGTGCTTGCCATGTTTATCCTTTATGGGAAGTTATTATTAACTGGAACCCAAGTTACTGTTTGTCCATCATTAATACTTACCCATGAACCCGCAGTAGCGTTATTAATCTGCGCCCAATTACTTGTTTGGCCGTCGTTAATTTTAAACCAACCACGAGGGAAAGGGCTGTCTAATAATACCAAATTTTCGGCTATCTGGCTATTAAATGCGGCAATTACAGTTATAGCGTCAGCGGGTACTAGATTTTCGGTTACTAGGGCGTTATGGGTGCGTAAGGCAGTTTGAGCATCCGCTAGGGTTAAGGCTTCAGCTATGTTTGAGTTATGTATGCGTATCGCTAGGCTAGAGTCGGCTGCAGTTAGAGCTTCAGAAAGACTGGATACAAAAGCTGCAGTAGCTGAAATAGCATCTGCTAGGGCAGTATTTTCGGTAATAACAGTTGAAAAAGAAGCTATTACGGTTTGGCTGTTATCAACCCCGATGTTCTCTAAAACCACGCTGGCGAAGCTTGCTACAACCGTCTGGGAGTTATCTAGCGTTAGGGCTTCAGTTATATCTGAGTTTTGAATGCGGATAACTACGCTAGAGTCGGCTAAATCAGCAGCCTCGACAATTGCAACAGCAAAAGCAGCTAAAACAGATGGGGTATCTGCAAAAGACGCATTTTCAATAACAACAGCAAAAAGGGTGCGAAGCCCATTTACAGAATCAGCTAGGGTTATAGGTTCTGTAATGTTATTATTAAAAGACGCAACTGTACTGGGTATGTCGTTGATAATAAAAGGCTCCGTAATGGAATCCCCCCATTTAACAATACCCCTTTGTACAAAAGGTCCAGAGCTTATCGGCTGTTTACCGAACATAGCTTAGCAGTCTACTGCACCTTGATAATCAGCCATAGTCTTTAATACTTCATAAATAGCTGGGATTAAATCGCCTTTTAAATCTTCCATAGCGATGTAATGAGCCAGCTCTGCAACTGTAGACCTGTTTGAGTGCCTAGCGTCTTCATCATAGTAGATAGCTACTTGTACTTGAAGTTGGTCTTTTGTGCCGTAAAAGTTAGTAATGCGGGCATAAGCCTGCGGTGCTGCTGGGCCAAACTGTGTTGCAATTTGTAATTTTAGTGCCATTGTAATTCTCCTTAATAAGTTACTTCTGTAGTTTGTATTTGTGCAACTGTTCTAATCGTGGTTGCTGCTGCACCAGTAAAGGTAACTTTCAATCCACCATTGGTTGTATCTGCTGTTAATGCTACATCCCATGCCGCAGTTCCTGTGTCACCAAAACTTGAAGTAATAGTGGGTGAACCAATTAGTCTTGTACCGCCTACCGCAGAAGTACGCATAATTGCACCTTCAATACTCCAACCTTTAGTCAGAGAAGTAGCTGTAATTGTTCCAGCGACTGTCTGCGCCCCAGTTGTAGCGTTAGTATATTGAACAGTAGTAGTTGTACAAGCTGTTACTGTTTGTGTTCCGTTAAATCCTAAAGGAGTTACACCAGCCACCACAATAGTCTGTCCTACTACAAATGGGGCTACAGTCTGCGTAGCAAAAGTAATCGTTGCAGTACCAGCCGCACCAGCAGTAGCAGTAGTAGCTAAAGCAAACTGAGCAGTAGATATAACAGAGCCTTTAAAGTAATAAGCAGAGTTGTTAGGTAGGATTACTTGGTTTGCTGTTCCTGCGGCATTAGAGTCTGCACAAAGAACTGTAGCAGTAGCATCAGTAGTTTGTCTTGCAAGAACCAAAAGACCAGCTTGTGTAATGCCGTTTGCCCCAGCTATTGGGTTAGAGCAAGCTGGAAAAACATGGTTTCCAACTATACCTCTTGTGGTTCCTTGTTGTCCACCACCAATAAAACTGTAACTGCCGTTTCCTACATGATTATCCCCCGCACCAATAAACGCAGAAAACCCTGATGCTGTACTTGACCTACCAGCAACAATCGCAGAGTTGCTACCGCCAGTATTAATAACATGGTTTATCCCAGCACCAATAAATGCGTTAGTTATTGAAGATGCAGAAGCTATAATATTTCCATTATTTCCAAATGCTTTATTTCCGCCACCACAAATTACAGAAGATTGCCCACCATTTTGATTTCCTGAACCACTTAAAACTGCTGACCAATCACCCGATGCCACATTCCTATTAGCCGCAGTACCAGCATCACCACCACCACCGATAAAGCTATATGCTCCTGTTGCTTGGTTATTACCACCACCGACTACTGTACCAAAGGCGTTGTAAAAACTCAGTGTAGATGCCGCAGTTAAGGTGACTGCTGTAGAAGTTGTTATGGTAAATGCTGTACCAGTAATGGTTGTTGATGCAACAGTTTGTGATGCACTTACTGTCCAAGAAAGACCTGAGCCTGAAACAATGTATGTCCCTGCTGTAACGCCTGTACCAGTTAAGACTTGACCAGCAATAATAGTCCCAGAAGAAAGTGAGCCAACTGTAAGCGTTGTTCCAGAGATGGTAGACGTTGCCATTACCGCTGGAGTACCAGTAGTTACTGCGCCTGTAACCATTACAGGAACAAAGTTTGTACCAATAGAAATTTGTGCAGCGTTTGCTAAAACAAATTGACCAACTTTAATATTGGCGTTTGCGCTTGTAAGATAGGTTGTAGTAGCCGCTGTTTGGGCAATGGTTGTGGTGTTTGTGGTAATTGTGCCAAGTTGGTTATTAGAGTTTGTGTATCCATTACCAACAAAACCATAGTAACCAGCCGAGGTATTTATTGCTCCACCAGTAATAGAGCCATAGGTTTGCGACACTGTGTTTACATTACCACCAAGAACACTAGAAAATAAACCAGTTGCTTGATTGCCATCTCCACCAGCTATAACTGGAAAGTTTTGCCCAGATGCTATATGTGAACGACCACCACCAATAAATGCCCCCGAAGCTCCTGATGCTAAGTTATTCCATCCACCACCGATAAATGCACCTGTACCAGATGCTGTATTGCCAGAAAATGTTGTTCCGCTAGTACCACCACCACCAATTGCTGAGCCTGCGCCTGATGCTACATTTTTAAAACCGCCTGCTACAGTAGACCAATCACCTGATGCAGCGTTCCTGTTTGTGTTTGTTCCTGCGTCTCCGCCTCCACCGATGAATGAGTAGCTACCAGTAGCCTGATTGTTTCCACCACCGACTACTACCCCATGTGGAGTAAGGAAAGATAGGGTTACACCAGCAGCAGTTGTAGCAGCTTGGCTGATTGTGAATGTATAGGCTGTGCCAGTAATTGTTGTAGAAGCTACAGTCTGAGAAGTAGATACAGTCCAAGTAGAAGCTGAACCACTAACAATATAAGTACCAGCAGTTACACCAGTACCAGTTAAAACCATACCAGCAATAATTGTGCCTGATGCTAAAGAGCCTACAGTAAGCGTTGTTCCACTAATAGTAGAAGTGTTCATTACTGCGGCAGTACCAGTAGTTACTGTGGATGTTGCGTAGGTATTACTTGGTACTCCTGTTGCGGAAATATACTGACCTACTTTAATGTTAGCGTTTACAGAAGATAAGTAAACAGTAGTCTGTGCAGTTAAAGCAATAGTTGTTGTATTGGTTGTTACTGCTGTATTTGATGTTCCTGAATTTACCGCACCACCGCCAATAAAGTTTAAATATCCGTTTGCAGTATGGCTTATTCCACCAACGATTGCTGATGAATTATTTGCGGTATTGGCATTTCCAGCCCCAATAAAAGTATAGTTTCCAGTAGCAGAATTTGAATTGCCTGAACCAACAAATGTTGCAAATCCTAAACTAGAATTAGATGCTCCACCAGCAATTACAGATTGTGTGCCACTTGCTACTTGGTTTGCAGCACCTCTATTAGTCTGCCAATCAGTCGCATTAGCACCCCTAGCGTTACCGCCTGCTGTTGTAGATGTAGTCTTTTGTGCTTGTAATGCGCCTGTTCCTAATGGGGATAGTACTAATGGGGTATTAGTACCACCAGTAGCCTGAATCATTGGGTAACTAGCATCACCAGTAATGGTTACATAAGTAGTAGAACCACTAGCTAATGTTGCTGTACCAGTAGAACCTAAAGTTGTAAATGTACCTGTATTGGGTGCTGTATTACCAATAGTAGGTGGACTAGAAAGGTCTAATGCACCGCCTAGTGTGAGGTTTCCACTAGAGGTAACTGTGCCACTTAAACTAATTCCTGAAACTGTGCCTGTACCGCCTACGCTTGTAACTGTGCCTGTAGTATTAGACTTTCCATTAAATGTAGTCCAATCAGCAGCAGATAGATAACCATCTACGCTTGTAGTTGCTTTAGCCATGCTAATAACAGGGGTTGTAGTTCCTGTAGCAACTGCAACTGGTGCTGTGCCTGTTACGGATGTTACTGTACCCCCTGTTACTGGCCCATAGGTTAGCTCTTTAGTTGTAGTGTTGTAATAGACACCGTTTGTTACCGAACCTGTGTTGTTGCGAACTGGGTTGATGTATAAACCAGCGTTAGTGCCGTTAAGTTGTCCAGCGGAAGCATTAATAATTATTGAATTAGCTGGTTGATTTGTTTGACCAGCACCCGAACCAATTGCTACAGCGTAGTCGCCTTGCTTAGTAAGCCCAGCATTATTACCAACCGCTAGAGCATTTTCGCCTTGAGGAAATCCAATAAAAAGTTGAACAGGGTCAGAAAGACCATCTGCTGACGCTGATATTTCCAAGGTAGTGCTGTCCACCACAGTTACTACAGATTGTCTTTGAGTAAACGAGTTAACAGAAAATATGAGCATTCCTACTTCAATGCCAGTGGTGTCAGTTACAACCATAGTAGTATCTACTACTCCTCCGCTAACCCAAGTTGCGTAAATCAAATCTGGCTCACCACCACCTATTGCAATAGCTTGACTACTTTGATAAAAAGGCGAACTAGTAGTACCAATAGCAATTGAGTTACTTGATTGCCCAAATATTCCAGCACTCAAGCCAATTGCTACTGCGCCTGTGCCTTGATTAACAGCGCCAGCATCATTACCAATTGCTACAGCGTAATTTTGTTGGGTAACATTTCCAGCGGCAGGACCAATAGCTACAGCAGCTATGCCTTGTGTATCAATACCCGCAGATTTTCCTATTGCTACAGAATATTGTCCTTGTGCATTATTACCAGCATCTACACCAATCGCTATAGATGTGCCTCCTTGGTCTGTCTGACCTGCGTTTGTACCGACTGCAACTGATTCATACCCTTGATTAGAGTTACCAGCATTCTTGCCAACTGCTACAGCGGAGCCGCTTTGTGTATCAATACCAGCATCTGTACCAATAGCCACACTTGTTGCATCAGCAGGACCGTATACAGCCCTACCAGACGGATAGTCCACCCATACAGTTAAAGGCGAAGTAAAAGTAGATACTGCATTGCCAGCGTTAGAAGAAGATAGTATTGTTGTACGGGTGAGTGTCGGACCAGTGGTCGAGTAAGTACCAATACCCACTTCCCAGTTTGTACCATCCGTAGCGCCATAATAGGTCGTGTTTGTATCGCCTACACCAGCTAAAGACTGATAACCAGTCTGAGCGCCAAGCAAAGTAAAGCTAACAGTCGTATTTGCTGTTGCTGATTCCTGCGCACGGTCTAATAGTACTAAAGCCATATTATTGCCTATTATCTATCAGTACCCACTGGGTACTTTCGGTGTTGTCTATTTTAACCCAAGCAAAGCCTATTGGGGCATCTAAAAGATTGATATTTTCAGTTATTACTGGATACTGTGTTGTATTACCTAATGAAAAATCTGCTAGGTTAATGTTTTCGTTAATATTAGCCACAAAAACTAATATTGCTGTTTGGGCATTTGCTACGGTTAAAGCCTCGGTAATAGCGGCAAAAAAAGCAAAAATACCTTGAACGTTATCGTTTGCTGTTATTACTTCTGTTCTAGAAGCTGAAAAATTTGCTATTACTGTGGCTGCGTCCTGTATTGTTTGTGGTTCATTTATAGATACATTCTGTGTTGTATTACCTAATGAAAAATCTGCTAGGTTAATGTTTTCGTTAATATTAGCCACAAAAACTAATATTGCTGTTTGGGCATTTGCTACGGTTAAAGCCTCGGTAATAGCTACTGCTGCTGCAAAAACTGCCGCACTAGTCTCATCTAAAGTTAGTCCTTCTGTCCTAGAAGCTATAAAACTAACTAAAACCGTGGCTGCGTCCTGTATTGTTTGTGGTTCATTTATAGATACATTCTGTGTTGTATTACCTAATGAAAAATCTGCAACTACCAAGTCTTCTAAAATAGAACTAACAAGCGCCGTTCCTGCAGTAGGAGTATCCGCAATTGCTATGTTTTCAGTTGCTGCAGATGCAAATTCCGTTATTAATTCACTAGAATCGGTTAAACCAAGCGCTTCGGTTATTAAATTAAAAAAGTTTTGGGTAGATTCTGAAGCATCTTGCAGAGAAAGCGATTCTGAAACCACTGCAGTTAATGCTGACCCAAAAAGCCATCCAGTATTATTCCCAGCATCAAAGTTACTAGTGGCGGTAGCTGTCCAAGTGCCCCCCGTTGCGTTTGAATCTTGAATGTTTAAATATGTTACGGTTGTAGCACCAGATGCCTTGGCTATTGTTGCTTGGGTGCCAGATACAGAACTTCTTAAATATTTAAGGGTAGTACCTGTTGTTGTAAAAGACCCTACAGTATTAGTGGTTCCTGCCGTAAATTGCAAAGCCCCGTTAACAAAACTTAAGGCACGGGTAGAGCCCATAGTTAAAGCGCCATTAATTGCATATGTTGTAGCAGAAGACCCGGCAGCACCAAAAGTAAGCGGAAAATTTAAAGTTTTATTATTGGTAGTAATTGTTTGCGTACCAGATGTGGCTGCAAATGTAATTGGGTTAGCTCCTGCTCCAAGAGTCATGGTCGAGGAAGTAGTTAAATTGCCATAGATTGTTTTAGTAAGATTTGCAACAGTTCCAGCAAATCCTGTGTAATTTAAATTTTTATATGCGTTACCTCCAGAGTCTGTTAGAACATACGTACCAGTAGTAATATTATAATTAAAGACGTTTGCTTCAGTAGGCCCACCAGTAGCAATAAACATATTTATTGCTATCGCAGAATTGTTTGATATGTTTACAGTTGGTGTGCCCGTATAAGTTACAGTAGTACAGTCTAAGCTAAATATAGTCCCTGTTGTACCACTTGCTTTTGTAACAGTAATGTTTCCAGTTCCAAACTTAAATTGACGGACAGAGGCAGCACTTGCAGCAAAATTACTTGCAGTCAATGTAAAATTGTTTAAATCTAAAGTACCAGCGGCTAAAAAATTAAAAGCCCTTGTTCCTGTGTTTAAGGCATCCGCCAATTGTAAAGTTCCACCATTTCCGTTTATTGTTATTCCATTTACTATATTACCCGCCGATGTAATAACTGCGGTGCCAGAAGTATGAGAAAAAGTCCAAGTGCTTCCTGCGGTAAAGGTCATACTACTGGTTAACGTAAGCGAACCATAAAAATAAGCAATTCCCGTGGCGGACCAAGTGCCCGTAAAACCAGTAAAATTTAAAGTTCTAAAATAGGCACCTGATGTTGCTGCAAAAGAATACGTTCCAGTTGTTATATTAAAATTAAACACATTGGTTTCTGTCCAACCAACGTTATTATTAATTGTTGAACTGGTAGCTGAGTTATTACTAATGTTTACTGTAGGGGTGCCTGTAAACGTGACGTTTGTGCCAACAGCAGACCAAGTTGTTCCAGAACCAAAACAAGTAATACTAGACGAACCAAAAGCAAACACAATACCGCTAGCGTTTACTGCGGTCATTGTAAAAGTAGAGCAAACCGCCCCACTGATAGTTACAATGCCTGTTCCAGATGCGGAATCAAAAGTAACAGCATCAGTAGAAATTGGAGCGCTTGCGCCGCCAGCACCGCCAGAAGAAAGAGACCAATTAGCTGTGGAGGCTGTGTCCCATGTTCCAGTACCGCCAACCCAGTACCTATTAGCCATTTAATTACCCCTGAAGGGTTTGGGTTGGGTCAGTAGGAATAACTATAGCTTCTTGCGAAGGCTCAAAAACAGCAAGCCAATTTGTTAAACGTTGTTGTTTAAGTGTTTCAATATCCTCGGCACTAAGCGCTGAATAGTCTTCTAAAGAAAGCACGATGGCATCACTAAAGACACCAAACCGTGTTTCAAAAGAAAACGTGTCAGAAATAAAACCACTTTCTAACGTTTGAACCGCCATTTTACGAAGTAGCTGTAGTTGTATATGTTACCGCTAAAGAATCACCGCTTGCTACAGTCTTTGAGCCACCAGTAAAGTTACCAGCAGAATACAAAATACCAGTAGTTGTGTCTTTAGTAGCAGAAGCAGATGCGCCGCCGTTAATAAAGCAACCGTTAACTGTTCCAGAACTAGTCATAGCAAAAGTCAATGCGCCACCAGTTTTAGAAGTAACGTTTGACGGTGTTGTACCAGAGGATGTTGCTGCAGTCCAGCTAACTGATTGGCGATTGCCTGTATATGTAGGAGCATTAGCTAGACCAACTTCAGTCCAAGTATGAGAAGCCATAGTGTCGGCTGCAGCATAAGTAGCTGTACCACCACAAAGACCTAAGTAGTTAGCACCAGATGCTGTACCACCAGCAGTACCAGTAGCGCCAAAATAATAATCAAATAAAGCTTGTTTACCTACAGCCATAACTAAGTTAGGAGCTTTATCTTCCCATTTTAGGTTGCCTTCGGAATCGTAGCACTTAACGTCATACCAGCCTTGGATTCCCAAAGTTTCGTTATGGTCTGCGCCACGGGTTACTGATGCGCTTGCGCTGTCACCAAAGTTTGATTGTTCATTGCTCATGTTAAGAAATCCTTAAAATAGAAGTTGTTGATGTTGCTGTTGGAAAAGTCACAGTAAAAGTACCTGCTGCTGTATTTGTTTTATCTGAACCAAAATCCAACACCGCTACAGCCGCTCCAGTAGTTGAATTATATATTAAAGCACATCTAGTAGTAAAGGAAGCTGGGTTCCAAACTGCATTAGAAAACGATATATATGCTGTGTCATTTGAAGCGTCATAGGTGGGCACTTGGCTAACTGTTAGAGTCTTACCGCCCGCTGTATAGCCAGTACCTGTAATCTCGCCTGTAGTGCTGTAGGCAACGGTATCTGGGGTCAAATCAGCCAAAGAAGTATAAAGGGCAATCTTATAGACATAAGTAGTACCAACGGCAAAGTTCTCTAAACCACTTAGGCAATTCTTTTTAAAGATGTTGCATTGGCCTTGAGAAATCATGGATTAACCTTAATTTTAGCTTGCCCATCACGATACGCATCGCCACGTTCCAGACCAGTACCAAGACGATTAAGCTGTCCGACAGCATCCTGATACATCTTTTCGTAGTAAGTAACCATATCTTGCTCACCCTTCATAAACAAAATAGCTTCTTTCATAGCGCCATAGAACAGTATTGGGTCGTAATTATCACCTAACCAGCTTGTGCCAGTAGCGTTATTTGCTGTAAGTACAGTAATACTAAAACCAGAACCTGTACCACCAAGGTCAGTCGAACTAGCACTTAGCACGTCTCCAACAATATAAAAACTACCACCATCAGTTAAGACCACAGAAGTTACTGCCCCGCCAACAACGTTAACTGTAGCAGTAGCGCCGCTTCCATTTCCACCAGTCAAAGTTACGTTTTGGTAGTTGCCATTAGTATATAAAGAACCACCAGTAGGGCTACCAAAAGTAGCAATCACACCCTGAACAATAGAAACTGGGTAATAAAAGTAATGTAGCTCTACTGGATAGCTGCTATCTGGGGTAGGTGCAACTAAAAAAGACAACTCATTAGGGTTGCCATACTGTGAACCAAATAACGCATAGTACTTAGGAACGCCTCCTGGAGTGCCCTGATAGGCTGTACCATTATAGGCAACACCTGGGTAAGATTCCCGAAGGAAGTTAACGTCTTTATTCAATAGATACACATAGTTATTAGTTTCGTCAATAACCGCTACAGAATAGGTTGATAAATAGTCATCTGGTAGAGATAAGTATTGATTTCCAGTAGAAAGATTACCTGTAACATTTTTACGCAACGCAGGGATTTGAACAGTATTGTAGACACGCTGCTCCGCCTCTTGGACAAAACGAGGTATGTTTGCTACAAATAGCGGTTCAGTATTCTCTGAATAGTCCTGTATTGCTTGATACAATTGGACATAATTCATTGCCATATGGGATTATCCTATTAAGCCATTGGGCCACGAGCCATCTTGCCCTTGGTCTGTGCTTTACCACCACGAACTTGGATACCAGAAGTCTTAGTAGGCTTGTAGTTACCCTTGCTTACGTTACCAACAGAAATATTAGACTCGTTCATAAAGTCTTTACCAGACTGTGTAGACATAGAAGGTAGTTTATTACCAACTTTTTTGTCGTCCATTGTATGGGGCGGAGCATAAACTGAAGCTGGTTTATTGTGAATAGCCATGATTAGAACCCTTTGCCTTTTAAACCAATAGAACCAAACTGATTATGCAAACGAGCACGACTGCTACCGTCGGCTTTAAGCATTTCATTTGATACGCCAGCGCTTTTATTACCTTTATCAATTTTTGCTGTTGGGCCTGAAATACCTAAGTTTTTACCCTTAGTTGCGCCTTTTTTAATAATACCGTCGCCTCTTGCCATTTTTATGCTCCTAATTAATTGTTACTTGCCCTACGGCAGTTGTTGCTACTAAAGTGTTTGGTGTTTCATTAAAATCGTATCTCATACCTACAGGGGCCCAACCCCATTGAATCTGTCTACTACCACCTGCAGGTGTACCATAGCCCAAGACTGCGGTACCACCATTAACATTTACGTCTAACCCAGTATTACCAGACTGATAATAACTATTATCCCGTCTTGGCTCCCGTACAGCTTGTGGGTCATTCACGGGGTACATTCCCAATTGTAACTGAGGTTGGTCAGGTTCCCAACACTCTGGACATACTTTAATGCTAACATTTTTGGTCTTAATCGTCAGCTTTTTAAGTTTTGTTAATTTAAACCTAAAACCACACCGGTCACATTCCGCAATGGCAAACTTACCAGACGCAAACATGGTTGTCATAATTAACTATTTCCTAAGAACGTCATCCTTGGAATAAACCTAATCGGAGCCTTTTCTCTATCTTCATCAGCAGCTAACTGGAATTGTTCGTCATAAACAGCTTTAAGAGCCACTGCGCGTTGCATGTCCATATTAGGTAGCTTCATAGACAAATAGTAAGCCAGTCCAGCTACCAAGCAGTTAACAAAACGGAACGGTATATCCTGGGTATTCACACCGCCACCCGCATCTTGGATGCGGCGCAACCGCCAGTAGATAAATTTATAATAAGGGTTTAACGCTGTACCTTGGTCTGGAGTAGGCCAAACTGTAACTTTAGGGGCATCAATCCCTGTAACTGAATCTGTGCCATTTGGTCCTGGTAATGGGTATTTAGCCCCAGACATACGTTGAATCCAAACTTGAATAGGGCGACCCTGAGCTAGTTTATTAGGTATTGTAGAGTAGGTAGATACACTGATGCGACTGATGGTGATATCGGTTTGATTATTTTGTTGCCCAGAATTAGTACGAATTTGCTGTTCCAACAAGTCAATTGTGTCAATAGGTAAGTCATAAGTATTTACGCCTTGAATTAAATCAATACTACCTTGCTCAATCGTCCACATATTAATGCCACGATTTGCCCATTCAATGGTAAGCAAGTTTAAAGAACGACGTGCAGTGCGCAAATCATAGCCAGTACGAAGCTCTGCACCGCAACGCTCAAAAGCCTCTTCGACTAAATCATTTAAATCTAAATTAAACGATGAGGTACCAGAAGTTGTCATTTATTTTTTCGCAGTCTTAGCAGATTTAATAAAGTCCGCTTTAGTAGGCGCACCTTTAGCTCCAACAGAGCGCATTTTTTCACCAGAGCCAGCTGCAATACGTGCTTGTTTTTTATGAATATTTTCATATAAACCAACTTTACCACCTTTAGCAAGAACAGCAGATTTAGAAGCTTTAGGAAGTTTACTGGGCATTACAGCGCCCATTCCACGAGAGGATTTCATTAGCACATCTTTCCGCGGGTTTTACCTTTAACTTCAATGCCACCACCTTTAGACATTTTTTTCATAGTCTTGCCACCGCTGCACATGCCACCGCTTTTAAGGGTTAGCTTAGTGCCTTTACCGCCTTTATGTTCTTGGGCATCATGCTCTTTAAATGCTTTTTTAATCATTGCTTTGTCTTGAGCTTTATCCATCTTTGTATCTTCTTTCATATCACTCTTAGCCATACCGCCTCCTTTAAATGCTTTGTTTGCAAAATTGGGTACTCCACCATCTGTATGGTGGGTTTTTTGTTTATTAATAGCAGCAGGTAATCCACCAGCTTTCATACCTGCGTACTTATTATTATTTACATCTGGTACATCTTTTTGGTATCCATCAATACTACCCCCGCGAGTACGTTGTTTATTAACTTGGTTTTTTCCACCAAAAGAATAATTAACATTGCCGCCAGTACCAAACTTCTTGCCTTTATCGGCGGCTTCAAAGTCTTTGCCAACAGATTGAGGCACACCAACTTTTTTAGCCATTTTTGGGTTGTTAGCAATCATTTCCATAAAGTTGTGTTGCTTTTGAGATTTGCTTGGCATTTTATTTCCAATGGCTCATAAAGAAATCTGTAAACCAACCACCAGCTGCAACAATGCAAATCCACATTAAACCAGCTAATGATTTATTAATAATAGCTTTGCGTAACTCAGCACGTTCAGCTTCTGCTTGAATAGCCATACGTACCCAATGTATTTCATCAGGGCTTAGTGGATGAGACTCAACAGCTTCGTTAACAGCGGTTTTTACGAGCTGTATTAGCTCTAGTCTTGTTTGGTCGTCTAAAATCATTTTAACATTTCCAGCGTTTTAAACTGGCAGCTTTGCGAGTAGGCTTGCCGTTTTCGTCTTTCATCGGACCCGGCATACCAGACATACGGGCACAAAAAGACTTCTTGCGCGGTCCGCCTTCAGGTTGAGGAGCTTTTAGATTACTACCTGTTGCTGCATTATATTTAGCGCGGCCTTTAGCAGTGAGGCCAGCCCCTTTTGAGGCTGGAAGTTTCTCACCACGCCCAACTGCGAGAGATGGGGTTTTTTTAGCCATAATGAACTGTTTGAAATACTATATTAGTTACAACAATATAAATACCAGTTTGTGCTAAAACACCTTCACCAGGCAGAATAACCTGGAATGGTTGTACGCCAGTAGTTGTATTATAGCTAAGTAAATATTTACCAGTTGAATAAACGCAGGCAGTACTAGCCGCAATAGTTCCAGAATTAATATCTGTAATGGTAAATGTATTAGCACCAGTAACTGTAATTACATAGTTTCCAGCAACAGCAGAAACCCCGGAAGCGGCAGCATAAGTAATACCAATATTTTGCCCAGTAGTTAAACCGTGACCCGTTGAAGTTACAGTAACAGTTGTTCCGGAACGAGCGTAAGTAGCTGTAGTTACAGGCGCAGTTACAGTATCAAAAATATCAATACTGCCAGCAGTTCCAGTACCAAGATAAACCAAATTTTTAAGGCGCGTACGACCAGATACTGCTAAACCTGAACCGCTAAAATGCGAGCCCTTTACGTCATATTGCATTGTCATAATTAATCTCCTAAGTTGTAAATAGGGGGCCGAAACCCCCCGGGATTAATTAGCCAGCATTGCCAAATGGATATACAGTTTTAGTACCTAATGTACCATCAGCTTGTACGTAATTAACGTCAAGATTAAACTTACCAGCAGTCAAAGTAGTAAGCGTAACGCCAACAATAGACAATGTAAATACAACTTGTGACAAGTTAGTACCGTTAGACTGAAGAATATCAGTTGATGTAGCAGCCATATTAAGCAAGTTAGTCGCAGAATAGGTAGATGTTTGACGACCTACAGTGCCTACAGTTGTTGTACCTAAAGCTATGGTAGCGTAAGTTGGTGTACCTGCAGCAGCTGTGTAGCCATTAGAAACATAGATATTAACTGCGCTTAAACTAGCATTACCAACAGTAATTGCTGTTAAATAGTCAACCACAATTGACTCAATTTGTACGCCGGTTGGAAGGTACATTACAGCGCCACGGTAAATATTTGTACCAGAATCAGCAGGTATAGAAGCTACTGCGGATGGAAATACAGAAGAAGATGGGGTATAAACAGTAGCATTTACGTTAGCATCAGAAGACATCTGGTTGCCGTTAACAAATTGTTGCGCTGCACCAGGATATCCTGTAGTGCCATTACCTGTAGTTACAGAGTAGTCAACAAGGGCTTGTTGTGATAAACGAGCCGAACCTACGTTACGTAGTGGGCCAAAACGTACATCTCCAGCTAAAACTGGACCTTCAAAAGTTGCGCGTGCCATGATATATTTCCTATGCAAAAGTTAACCGTACAAATCGTTGCATCGTCTGCTGGGGCAGTCAAGTACGGTAAATTACCCAGATAGCCGTAGTTTACACTATTTTTTAAAAATACAACATCTTTATAAAGAAAAAAACCCCGCCTTTTGAGCAGGGTTTTTTATTAGGTAAGTTCTGGATTAGAACGAACCAGAAGAGCCCCACATACCTAGTGGGTCAGACCAACCGAAGCTGTAACGCTCGCGGGATTTGTAACGTACGTTACCTGTATCAAAGTCACCGTCCATAGAATTCTGGAGTGGTGTACGCTCGAAATGCTTCAGGCCGTTTGGAACGTCAGTGGTTAAGAACCATGCGTTTGTATCGGTCAAGAAGTGGTTAACTGTGTAACCTTCAGGGATTGTGCCGTTGTTGTTGATTGCGCTGATATCGTTGTTGTTTGTACCAACACGTAACTTAGTTTCAAGTAAACGAGTAGCAACGAACATCAATGATGGTGGAACAACCAATTTCTTAGGCTTAGCAGCGATAAGCAAGCCGCGCTCATCTGTCCAAGCAGCGATTTGAATAACAGCAGCTTCCAAAGAAGTTTCGTTTAAGTCAGCAGGAGTAGCAGCAGTATTGCTGTTAGTACCACCAGAAACCAATGGGTGAGATACGTTAAACAAAGATACGCCGTCGCCGCCGTTGTATGAACCACCAGTGTTGAAACCGTTGTTCAATACAGAAGCTGCTTTAACTTGCTTGGTGTAAGACATAGCACGAGCCAAAGCTTTAGTGTAACGAGCAGACAAGCTGTCGTACAAGTTATCTTCAATCGCTTCTTCAGTGATTGAGAAACCTAAAGCAATAGTTTCGTGTGAATATCGTGTAGACCATGCTTCTTGTGCATTATCGTAAGAGATAGCGCCGCCTTCGTTTTTAACTGGGGCTGCAGAGAAACCTGACAACTTGGTTTCTTCTTCGAAAGAACGCTCAGAAGATTCAGTTTCGTAAATCTCTTTGTGCTCTTCGCCGTAGCGTGCGTATTCTAATCCGAACAATGCGTTCAATCCGGGAAGTAACTCTTTTAGGAGTTGTGAACGTGAAATAGCCATGTTATAGCTCCTTTATTAGTTAGTTGTACCGGCAGATTGATAATATGAATGTACGCCAAAATTTAATTTAACGATACAGTCAGTATAAGCATCACCTGGGTTTGAAGGGAAGTTGCCGCCGAATGTGGAGCTGGAGTTAACCAAGTCAACAATCTTAACAGCCAACGCGGATGTATTAGCAATAGAACTAGACAGAGCGATTGTAGAATTGCCTGTAGTTGCGCTACCACCAAAGTTTGCCAATGCAGCAGTCTTACCAATAGAACCGTAACCTACGGAACCTTGGGATTGAACTTGATACAACTGGTCTGGGTCTTCTACAACACGAACAAAAATGTTGGTATAGCCAGCAGTTACAGCGTTAGCTGGTAAATACTGTGCATAGAGTGGGTAACCCAATTGTTGACCTGGCAACTGATAACGTACACCAACGCAAACACCAACTAAACCAACAGTGCTGGTAGTAGGGGTAGCTGTTAGTGCAGTAGGTTGACCGGCTGCTGAAACGCCTAAAGCGACCAAATCGCCAGAATAAATGGCAGTCGCTGTGTTTGTGGTCATCAAATACTCACGGATTGTTCCGCCAGTAAAGGATTGACCGCCGATTAAGCTAATCGGCTTTAGCCCGTAGGGGGCTGCTACTGTGCTCATAAGAGGCTCCTTAAATTAAATTAAAATTAACTTCCCTTACCGAAAGTAACTTTAGTAGCTCTGTCTTTAAACAAAGGCATACGTGGGTCATTCTGCGACAAGAAGTTATTATCTACCGACTCCATCTGACCTGCAGCTAACTTCTCGTAGTGAGCAGCGCGCTGTTTCATAAATTCTTCTGGGGCACGGCATAAAACTAAACCACCAATTTCGATTGAACCCTTAAACTGCCCATCAACGGACGCGTGGCTCATAAGTTCCGGGTAATCCTCAGCCTTAACAGGCTCAAAACCTTCCCTACGCTTAGCGGAGACATTCATTGGGTCGGATGAACCCATAGTAGATGTTCTTACCCAACGATGTGACCATCCTGGACGCGTATCTGGCGTTGGCAATAACTGTGGGGGGGCCCACTCAGCTACTGGTCTTGCTTCTGATTCGCGGGAATCTAATTCGCGTGTAAGTTTGGTCATGTTCTTTCTCCATTCATTTGTTCGGCAACCTTCTTGGCATACAGTTCTAGAGGCACACCTAAGCGCTTAGCAATCTGTACCTGAGTAGGCGTAAGTTGTATTTTCTTTGGGGCAACTGAGCGAGTAGCGGGAGCTACAACACTTGCAGCGGGTTTTGCACGGGTTTTAACCGGGGTTTTTGCTTCTACTTCTTCTGTATTTTCTTGCTCCTGAAAATGGTCAGGGAACCTTTTCCGAATTGTAACATTAATTTTTTCGTAATAGTCATCAGTACCAACATATTTTTCACCAAATTCTCTTGCAAGTTGGTTATGTTTAGTAATTGCTAACCCTGTCATTTCATCTTCTTCAGAAGAATCGCCACCATACCAAGGGTTTTCATCTAGCCATTTGGTAAGTTTTGGGTCTTGTGCTGGAGCTTCCGGAGTACTTTGCGGTACCTGATATTGGTTATCTCTAACTTCTATAGGGCGTAAGTTTTGTGCTTTATCTAATCTTAGTGTTGCCTCAGCAATTTTTAACTGTGCTTCAACCAAAGCATCAGAATCACCTGTGTCATAGGCTTCTTTGTAGGCTTTTTTAGCCATACTAAGTTCAGCTTCTGCTCCAGATTTACCTTGCTCGATAAAAATTTTGCTACCTTCGTGCAGCTGAGATTGTAGCTTGCGATTTTCATCTGCCATATATTGGGCTGCGCGAATTGCTTCTTCACGCATCCTAATAGCTTCTTCTTTAGCACGACGCTCATCATGGTAGCCTTTACTAAATTTCTTTAGTCTTTTCTGTACCTTTTTGTCATATTCACCTAGTTCGTCATCATCAACATCTTCTGGGGCGACATCCATTGGCTCACGGCCTTTGTCTTCGTCCGGAGTATCGTCAACAATTTCAATATCTACTTCAGGCACTGCTTTAGCTTTTACTTCTGCTTCTTGTTTGGCCTCAACTTCATCAGGGAACTCATAGGTAGCATTATCCTCACTAAGAGGAATAACTTTACCGCCCTTACCAAAAGTTACGGCACCAAATTCTTCTGTTGCCATTTAAATCTCCTTATGCACGCGTAATCCCGCGGGGGTCTTGAACTACGGCTTCAACTGAATCATCATTAATAATTCGGAACTCACGGCCATGAATCTTAAGGCGTGAACCAGAACTAGGACGAATCAATACAAAGTCACCAACCTTACAGAGGGGTCCACTAGGGAACCTTTCTTTATCGGCATAAGCGTCAGGACCAACATCCATAACAAACAATACAGGGGTTAAAACTTCCTCGTACTGTTGTGTTTGGGCTGATTTAATCAAGCCGCTGTCATACTCTTCTTCAACTTGTGGAACCATACATAAAATATGGTAGCCAGCAGCTTTTGGAAGTTGTGTTGCTTTATCTTCGACTTTCTCTGGGAGTTTGGATAAATTCCCTAAAGCGTCACTAATGATAATTTCACTCATCTGATTCCTCTAGTTTTTGCACGCGGTCTTTTATTAAATCCACAGCAAGGGCAAGACCACGGATAATCCCTGTTGTGTTTCGATACTCTTCTAAATTCTGGCAATTGCCTGCGGCAACGGATTGTGCTCTAGCCTCTATGAGCTTTTCAAGCTCACTCACTAGGTAGTCATACTCGGTCACTATTTAGTTTCCTTTTTATTTTGTTGTTTATTCGATGTTACTTGCTGATTAACATGGTCTTTAGTTTGTTTTTTGTCTTCATGCCCTTGTTGCATTTGAGCCATTAGCGCTTGCATACCAAGTTCTCCACCCTTTTGAAGACTCTGAGCTTTAAGCTTAGCTTGGTTCATACCAGACTGGGCAACAATTTGGCCGGCAGCAATTTTAGCTTGTGACTGGATACGCTCTTGTTCAATCTGCATTTGTTGCTGTTTAATCTGGAAATCCTGTTGGTCTTTCTGAGATTTGCGTTGTTGCTCTTGCGCTTTAAGTTGTAACTCTTGCATCTGCATCTGAATGATTGGGTCTTGGGCTTGCTGCTGAGCCTGTTGCTGCTTAGCCTGCATCTGACTCTGAGCCAATAGTTTCTGTGCTGCTTGGGCAATTAATGGAGCCATTTGAGCTTCTTGCTCTGGAGTCATATTGACATCTTCTTCCTCATACCCATCGCCCATTTTTTGAGCAGGTAAATTTGTGCCCATTTGTTGTTCAATATTAATGCGGTATTGGAACCCAATATGTTCATTTACGTGGGCCATCATTGCTGATTGTAGTTGTGGTGCTAATGGGTTGTTTGCCAAAAGTTGTAAAATTTTAGGGTCTTGCATAGCAGCCATGTGAACAGCAATATGAGCCTCGTGGTCTTGATAAGAGAAAGCCTTAACTGGTTTCATCATTAGAACATTTTGATTTTCAGTTACTGGGTCTGCAGGTTTCTGGTCATCGGCCATTGGTACAAGCTTTTGGGCGTTTTTAATGCCTAATACTTCAATCATTTGACGATGTAAGAGCGGCAAGTTGTATAACTGCGGGGCCTGCTGAGCCAATTGAAGAACTGCTTGGTATTGAACAATCTTTTGCGCCATTGTACTTGCATTGGGGTCAGATACCGGCAATACTTCCACGTCGTCATAGTCGCCTTTTTTCGCTGCTGGCGAACCCTCTTCTGGGTCATACTCATAGTCCTCGTCTGTGTAATCGGCAATAATGGTTTTAAGCAGTTTAAACTCTACCTTCATTGAGTAATGTAGACGAGCTTGGATTGCAGACATTACTTTAAGAGTACGCTCAAGGATAGCCAAGGTAGTTCCAACAGGCGCATTACCGCCCATGTCGGATACTTGAAGGTCCCCAGCAGATACAAAAGAACGACCTTCTTGTACGATTGTGTTAAAAAGTCCCATAAGAGTCTGGCTAGGTTCTTTGTACGGCAGCAACATAATGTTGTCTTTGATTGTGCCAGATGGAACATCTACATCTCTAAACTCTCCGGGGCTAATTGGGGTGTCGTCTCCTTTAACCCGTAAGCCTCTTGCTTTGAGGCCGCCCGGTAAATTGCTGAGTGTCCCCGCGTCGACAAGTTGGCGAATAATAGTAGTAGCGCTACGAGCGTAGCCTCCAATAAGATGTATAAGCCCATATCCATAAAATCCAAATCCTGGTACGTATTGATAGTGCACAAAGTGATTGCGCTTCAATTTCAAAATATCATCTTTGTACCAGTTGCGACGAATCGCTAGCACCTTAGCGGTGCTCTTTTCGAGGGTAATGATGTAAGGTAGTGCAATTCCTGCCTCATCTTCGAACCCAGGTAGGTCATAATCCACACAAATTTCTAAAATACGGAAACGATTATCAGTAGTAGCAGAAAAACCTTGTTCTTCAGCTTTGCGTTTCTCAATGTCATCCATTACATTTGTTGGTTCACCTAACTCTATATCGCGCCAAAATTCAGCTGCCTGGAGTTTCTTAACGTCGTTCTTGGTTTTGCGCATCTGATGTGTAATGCGTTCAG
>Ga0209188_1000197_pt1 | contig 66465 bp, 68 predicted proteins | sample C_130625_EF_Meta_FD_187307 | JGI IMG/M metagenome (GOLD analysis project Ga0209188, IMG submission 187307) | Freshwater microbial communities from Lake Croche, Canada to study carbon cycling - C_130625_EF_MetaG (SPAdes) (version 2) | ecosystem: Environmental > Aquatic > Freshwater > Lake...
CTTGCATGTGTAAGGCATGCCGCCAGCGTTCAATCTGAGCCAGGATCAAACTCTTCAGTTCAATTCCTGTGATCCTTGCGGATCGTCGCACTCATTCAAGAAATTGACTTGGTAATAAAACCAAATCATTTTTACTGTCTATGAGTACTATTTATTTACATCTGTCCCGAAGGACTGGATGCTTTCACTTAGTACCCACAATTATCGGTTGACTAATTTTTAAAGAGGGCTGACTTGTTTATCGTTTTATAAAAACATTCAGCAGAGAGGTGAGACTATAGCCTATTTTTTCAGGGTCGTCAACACCTTTCGTACTCTATTACTTAAAAAAGAATCAGTTTTTTCTGACACGCAGAATAAGTCCAACAAAAACAAGGATTTATATTTTAAAAAAAAATTAACTTTTTTTGATAAATGGCGATTTTTTGAGGGTTTAGGCCTAAGTGAGTAACAAATGAGGCGGGCTTTAGCTTATTTTTGATCCATCTCCAACAAATTAGGGAAAACCCTGAAATAAATGCTGATTTCTGCTAAAATGTTGCTATGCACAATCAATTAGCGAACAATCACTTACCTGCAAAGCCTTATACAGCAGGGCAGGCTATTCCTGTTCGTGAACTTCATGCCGGATACAGACAAGAGGTACTGATTCATTTATTGCAACTAAATGATGAGGATAGGCGCTTGCGCTTTGGTACTCAGACGCCTGATGAGGTAATTCGTCATTACGTTGAGCACCTAGACTTCAATAGAGACGTGATTTTTGGTGTATTTGACCTGGATCTAAGGCTTGTAGGTATGGCGCACTTGGCTTATTTGCCAGAGAAAAAAGGCAATGCGAGAGCTGCCGAATTTGGTGTGTCCGTTCTTCCAGAGGGCCGTGGGCAGGGCCTTGGAACTGCATTGCTACAACGTTCGGCCGTTCATTCGCGTAATACCCGCATTGAAACGCTCTATGTACATTGCCTTGCCAATAACAAAGCCATGATGCATTTGGCGCAAAAAGCAGGAATGGCAGTTGATTTCGCTTACGGCGATGCTGATGCCTGCCTTAAATTACCCCCAGCCAATCCCGCAACTATTGTGGAAGAGGCGACCAATGAGCAATGGGCTGATTTGGACTATGCACTTAAAGAAAACCTGAAGCGCTCTAATGAAGCGTGGTGGTGGTTCTTGGGTAGGCCTGATCTCGCCCGCTAGTTCACTGGTTAGCTTTCAGCATTAATTTTTGCTGGGTGCGCCACGCAATATCCAACTAGCTAACAAAGACAAATCTGCATCACTCAACTTCGTGTTAGCAGGCATGGGTACAACGCCCCATGAACCTGATCCGCCCTTAGCAATTTTATTTTTTAAAAATACTTGAGCATTCGAATCATTTTTATATTTTTCAGCAACCGACTGAAAGCTGGGGCCAACAATTTTTTTATTAATCGCATGACAACCTAAACAAGCGTTTTGTTTTGCAGTCACAAATGCTTTTTCATCTTCAGCATTCGCTTGCGCAGCTGGAATGAAATAAGCGAGCATTGCAATTAGAAAAACTATTTTTACAAATGCTCGCTTTTGTAACATCACAAATCTACAAAAAAATTATTGGAATTTTGGCGGGCTAGTAGGTTGAGTTTGATCGGCCTTGCCTTGCTTTTCTAGGCGAACTTTTTCTTCTTCAGAAATAATGTCAAAGTATGCGTAAACATCTTTAACGCCATTCGTATTACTAGCAACCTTCTTCGCAATATCTGCCTCATTCTGAGTCAAAATTCCCATGAGGTATACGCTACTTCCTTCAGCAACAATCGTCATAGAATTAGATGGCAACTGATCGGTAAAAATCATTTGTGTTTTGATCTTCGACTCAAGATAAGAGTCGTTTGCACGTGAAGTGTAACTACTGTTAGGCCCAATCACCAACTCATTAAAGACTGAGCGTGCATTCTTCATGGCCTTTACATATGCTCCCGCTTCGCCTTTGATGTCTGCATCCTTAACTTCGCCAGTTAACAATACCTTTTGATTAAAAGAAGTGATATTAATATGTGCGTTATCACCAAATCGTTTTGCCAACGCATTTTCTGCCTCTAGCTCAACGCCTTTATCAATCGCTTGTACGCCTGCTGAGCGACGATCTGCGGCAACTGATGCACCGGCCGCAACACCACCAACGGCCAACACGCCACATGCACTTAGTTGGGATGCTACTAGCAATGTAGTCAATAGCTTAATAGTTGAAGAAATTTTCATTTAAATATTTTCTTGGCTTGAATGACAATGATTTTTAGTCGAGTAACACATGGTCTACGCCATCGCATAAAGCATGAAGTAAAACCAAATGTGTTTCTTGAATACGTGCGGTGCGAGTTGATGGTGCGCATAGGTGAATGTCATCTTGATCTAATAACTGCGTAATTTTTCCGCCACCGTTACCAGTAAACGCGATGATATTCATACCTAGTTTTTTTGCGGCCTCAATAGCCTTGATAACATTCTTTGAATTTCCTGAAGTTGAAATCCCCAAAAGAATGTCGCCTTTTTTTCCTAGTCCACGAACTTGCTTACTAAAAATCTCATCGTAGCTGTAGTCATTTCCAATAGCCGTAAGAATTGAAGTATCTGTTGTCAATGCAATCGCAGCTAGCTCCTGACGCTCCCTCTCAAATCGACCAACGAGCTCTGCTGCAAAGTGCTGTGCATCCGCCGCAGAGCCGCCATTCCCACAGGCCATGACCTTACCACCAGCACGCAAACAGTCCACCATCGCCAATACACCTCTGGCAACAGATTCAGGCAGTAATTTTTCAGCCTCTTGCTTGACAGCAATGCTATCTAGAAAATGCTGGGAAGCGCGCTGACGCAAACGTTCGTTGATATCTTTTTTCATATCAATATTATGCGCCAAAGATGCTCTAATTTCAGCAGCATTCAGCCCATCTCAAAAGCAACGTATTCTCTTGGTAATTATTTAACTTTTTAGGCGGCCCCATGGAACTTAGCTCAATCGATTTCTTAAAACAGCAGGACTTACCTGCTGGGGCGCTTTACATGGTTGCTACGCCAATTGGTAATTTGGGCGACATTACTTTGCGCGCCCTACATGTTTTAAATGCAGTTGATGGCATTGCTTGTGAAGATACTAGACATAGTGCTGCATTGCTTGGTCAATTTGGTATTCATAAAAAATGTTTAGCGCTCCACGAACACAATGAAATTAGTGGCGCTCAAACGGTTATCCAACACCTTTCTAATAATGAGCGTTGGGCATACATTTCTGATGCTGGTACACCAGGCGTATCAGACCCTGGCGCAAGACTAGTGAATGAAGTTCAAAAAGCAGGGCTGAGGGTCATCCCCATCCCTGGTGCAAGCGCAGTGTCCGGAGCGATATCGGCAGCAGGGTCTGTGATGTATAGCTCCGAAGGACGCTTTCAATTTTTAGGTTTTTGGCCTAACAAAACTAAAGAGCGTGATGCCTTTGTTCAAGATATTTTTGGCAGCAAAAAAGCAAGTATCTTTTTTGAGTCTCCACATCACATCAAAGAAACACTAGCATTGCTTGCAAATAATTTAGAGCCTGATCGTCAGCTTTTAGTCTGTCGTGAGTTAACTAAAAAATTTGAGCAGCTTGTATCCCTTAAAGCGCAAGAGGTCGCCAACTGGCTAGAGATAGCGCAGAGTCTAAAAGGTGAGTTTGTCATTGTAGTGGCAGGACGTCCAGCTAATAACGATGAGGCTCCAGAGCATTCATCTCTTTTGCTATGGGCCAATGCGCTTAGTCCTTACATGGGCAGCAAAGAAATCGCCGCCGTTCTCTCGCAAACCTTAGGTCTCACCAAAAAAGAGGCCTACCAAATAGCATTAGATGCAAAGAGTGAATAAGCAGAAATAAAAAAGCTGGCACACGGCCAGCTTTTGAATATAGAAAATTGATTTATTTGGAACTAGTAGCAGGAGCGGCAGCGTCAGTAGGCTCGGCGGCATCTTTAAAATTTAATTGTGCTACTGGCTTAATAAGTTCCTCAGCCGATGCAGCAGAATCGCTACGCTTGCCATTGTTCACGAATACCATTAGCAACAAAATAATGATGAGTGGCACAAAAAAACTTGCAAACACCATGATGATGAGTTGTTTTGGGGACTTAATTAGACTTCCGTGCTCGTTGCTCATAAGAATTTATCGTTTGACGGGTTTTAGGGTTGTTTTGACGTGATTATAACTAGAGAGTAGGGTCATAGACACTTACAATAGACGGGTAAACAGTTTTTCCACAAGCGCCCGTAGCTCAGTGGATAGAGTATTGGCCTCCGAAGCCAAGGGTCGCAGGTTCGATTCCTGCCGGGCGCGCCAAAAATCAAGGGGTTTTTGACCTGCATCATGCGGAAAACCGCGAAAACCGCTATCATTTGCATCTAACTTATTGATTCTTATCGTGTCTACACATCTAAATTCAGCCCTTTCAGAGCCCTCCCTAAACAATCCTTTGCCGCCAGAGGCGCCTTTACCGCATCGAAAAATTATTCGAAGCTGGCTAATCCCAATGGCACAAGGAGAAACTGGGCGCGCAATCTTGCTCCTAGTAATTGATGCCCTCCTATGGTTAGGGTGTATTGCAGGAACCATTTTTGTAGAGAGTCTTCTGCTCAAGATTGTTTTTGGTCTTGTTGCCGGCTTTGTAACAGGCCGCATTTTTATTTTGGGTCATGATGCCTGCCATCAAAGCTACACACCGAATCGTGAACTCAATAAAGTGTTAGGTCGTATTGCATTCTTGCCATCTCTTACTCCATATAGCTTGTGGGATGTTGGCCACAACGTTGTTCATCACGGACAAACAAATTTGAAAGGCTTCGACTTTGTTTGGGCGCCATTATCAAAATCTGAATACGACGCGCTACCCCCATGGCGCAGGGCTCTAGAGCGCCTTTACCGTAGTGGATGGGGTCCTGTTTTTTATTACCTCATTGAAATCTGGTGGAGACGTGAGTATTTTCCAAATGCTCAAAACAAACCTGGTGATCGTCCTATTTTCCTAAAAGATAATTTGCTAGTTACTGCATTTGCCATCATTTGGATTGCTTGCTTGATTACAGGCGCAATTACCACTGATCAATCTATTTGGATCGGTTTAATCACTGGTTTTGCAGTTCCATTCCTTTTTTGGAACGGCATGATTGGATTTGTGGTCTACGTTCATCACACCCACCCAAAGGTATCCTGGTACGACAAGAAATCTGAGTGGCTACGCGCCCAGCCATTTGTTTCAACTACGGTTCACCTGACTTTTAACTGGATATGGGGCAAATTGATGCACCACATCATGGAGCACACTGCGCACCACGTGGACATGAGCGTACCGCTTTATCGCCTACCAGAGGCCCAACAGACCCTGGAAACTATCCTTCCAGATCGTATTTTTGTTCAAAAGTTCAGTTGGGAATGGTATTTCGATACTGCACGCAAGTGCAAGCTCTATGACTTTGAAAACAAGGCTTGGCTAGATTTCGATGGCAACAAGACGGCCGATTCGGTCCGAGTTGTCCTCAGCCCAGCCCCAGTGGGACAAAACGGGTAAAATAGACTTCTGTACAAAGATTTGCCTTACCCGGATTGCCCATGACTACCTCGACTCCTGCAGCTACCCAAGAAACCTCTCAGAGCCTGAAATTTTGCTCTTCTTGCAGTCGTGAAAAACGACTCGAGGGTGGGACATGGATTCCAACAAGCAATCGTAAGCAACGCTGGATCTGCGCTAGCTGTTTATACAACCGCACACATCGTACCGGCTCAGCAAAAACCTAATTTCATTTGTAGCAAAAGTTTTAAGTGCCATCACCAACGTAAGGGTTGGTTTTTCGCTCTTGGCCAAATGTCGACATCGGTCCATGCCCAGGAACAAACTGCACATCTTCGCCTAGGGGCCACAACTTTGTTTTGATTGCATGAATTAAGTCAGCATGATTGCCGCGCGGAAAATCTGTTCTACCAATTGAGCCGGCAAATAAAACATCGCCAACAATTGCAAGGCGATCTTCCTTATCAAAAAATACAATGTGTCCAGGTGTGTGGCCAGGGCAATGAAACACCTCAAGATCAACATTGCCGACTTGAACATGATCGCCATTATTTAACCAACGATCGGGCTCAAAAACTTTGGCATGCCCAAAACCAAAACGCACTATTTGCTCAGGTAGTTGATCAATCCAAAAACGCTCGTCTTCTTGGGGCCCCTCAATTGGCACACCAAGCTGATCAGCTAAGTCTTTGGCGGCCGCGCAGTGATCAAGGTGACCATGGGTCAGAAGGATCTTTTCGAGCTTACCACCCATATGCGCAAGGCCCGCGAGGATCTTTTCTATATCACCTCCAGGGTCGACTACGGCAGCATCACCAGTTTCTTGGCAGACCAGGATAGAGCAATTTTGCTCAAAGGGCGTTACAGAAACAATTCCTAATTTAATTGGCATATCAACAAAAGGGTTAGTGCGTCATTGAGTAAGCTAGTTTGTGGGACTGAGCATAAAATATTCTCAAAGGATAAAACATGAATAGCCAAGATACATTTAAATTTGCAGAAACGCATGAATGGGCAGATCGAGAAGACGATGGTCTAGTTTGGGTTGGCATCAGCAATCATGCACAAGAAGCGCTGGGAGATGTGATGTTTTTTCAAGCGCCAAAACTTGGGCAGCAAGTAAAACAGGGTGAAGCCATTGCCGTGATAGAGTCAGTAAAGTCGGCCAGCGATATTCATGCGCCTGTGAGTGGAGAAATAGTTGCGCTCAACGAAGAGATGGATGCATCACCCGAAATCGTTAATGAAAAGCCTTATAGCGTTTGGCTATTTAAAATCAAGCCTACATCTGTTGACAGTGTTGCTGCCGAACTAAATCAATTACTGAGCCTAGAAAAATATAGCGAAGGCCCTGGCGCTTAATAAATCAGATGCGTTAGATTGAAATAGGGTCGCGCTCAATTAACCAACGAATGCGGCCTTCTTTGCTAATGCGTCCCTGAGAGTTATCGCGCAAATAACGATCCATAACCTCTAAGATTTCTTGGAGGCTTTTACGGTCACTGGATTCCACCAAAAGCTGGGCTCTCTCTGCGCCCGCCACTCGCATGACGGCCTTGGGTACTGGATCATAGATCCTAAGCCCGTTAAATATATGGCCTTGGTCCTTTAAATACCGCTTTAGTTCACTCAAAAACCGAATCGCTTTGTCCAAGCTTTTGGACTCAGCATGAATTAGGGCTTGATAAGCAAATGGGGGCAAACCCGCTTCTTTTCTTTCATTTGCCGTAAAGGATAAAAAACCATCCACATCGTGGCGCAGCAAAAACTGAAAAACTGCTACTTCCGGAAACTGGGTTTCAATGTAAATGGCGCCACTTGCCTCACTATCCTTGCTTGATCTTCCAGCACGTCCTGCAACTTGTACTAGCTGGGCAAACAACCTTTCGGCAGCCCTAAAGTCTTGGGAGAACAATCTGCTGTCTGCATCCAGCACAGCGACCAGGCCAATATTTTGATAATCGTGACCCTTTGCGATCATCTGAGTCCCAACCACGATATCAACATTACCTTCATGTATTTCTTGAAAGAGCTCTTCCGCGCCCTTACTCTTTCTGCTAGAGTCTGTATCGACCCTTAGCACCCTAGCACCTGGCCACATCTCTTCAATAGAATCTTCGATCTTTTGAGTGCCTTGCCCTAAGGTCTTCAAGTCAGCATTTCCGCAGTCCGGGCAATGGCTTGGAACGGTCTTAACTAAGCCGCAATGATGGCAGCTCAATACCGGCTTCCTACCCAAAGCACCAGCCTTATGCAACACCATATAAGAGCTGCATTGCTCGCATTTGGAAAGCCATGAACAGGCGCCACAACTAAGGACTGGGGCATAACCGCGTCGATTAATGAGAATCAAGCTTTGTTGTTTATCTGCTAAATTTTTACTGACTGCGTTAGCAAGTGTTTTAGTAATCAGACTTTTTACTTTGGGCTTTTCTAAATCGCCTGGGCTAAATTGGGTTTGTGGATCGCGCGTATTGACTAAATAGACTTGCGGCAAGCTAGCGCCCTGAGCGCGCTGATCTAAACGAATATATTCATAACGGCCCGCCTTAGCAGCCATCCATGTTTCTAAAGATGGGGTAGCGGACGATAATAGAATTGGAATCTTCAAATCATGAGCGCGCCAAACGGCTAAGTCACGTGCAGAGTAACGAATGCCGTCTTGTTGTTTATACGATGGGTCATGCTCTTCATCCACAACAATTGCGCGTAGATTTGGTAATGGAGTTAGTGCGGCTAAACGTGTGCCCAAAATAATTTGGGCCTTACCAGTCATTGCTTCGTACCAAGCAATGCCTCGCACTTTTTCGCTTATACCACTATGAAGCACAACCATTTTCTTATCTGGAAAATAGGCGCGTACTCTTCGCTCTAGCTGTGGCGTTAAATTGATTTCCGGAACCAAGAGCAAAACTTGTGCACTAGCATCTTCTAAGACTCCACTCATCCAATTTAAAAATACTGCCGTCTTTCCGCTGCCAGTTTGTCCTTGCAACAGAATTGCCTTGAATTCGCCAGAAGAAAATGTACGCAACTTTTCTAAGGCAATTTTTTGCCCTTCATTTAAGTCGCCCTCATTAATTAATCCTTCGGCCTTTCCTGGCGTACTTTTTTTCTTTTTCTTTTTTTCATCCACGGCCAACTTCTTGGGAATTTTTTCCCATTCATCAGGTTTTTTCCACATCTGTGGGATGGTGGGAATGATGGTTTCACCCAGCGCATGAATGTAATACTGGCTAGCAAAATTCATCAGGCGCAGAGCCGCAGAATCTAAAGGAGGTATTGGGGCAACTCTGGTTACCTCTTTTAATTTCTCAATTTCAAATTCAGAGTGAGTGCTTACTTTAATAATGATTCCAACGAGAAGACTCCGGCCAAAAGGGACCTCGACTATAGTGCCTACGTCTGGTCGACCTCCCAGTAACTTGGCGTCCCATAAGTAGTCAAAGCCCTGAGCAAGTGGCTTATCAACAACGACCTGGACTACGATTGGAGGTGGCATGATTTACTTCAAGTCTTGTTTTTGCTTGTGGATAAGTCTGTGGATATCATCAGATTGTTCTGATTTAAAAGCTAATTTATCAGCTTTTAGTTTCTGCACCCTTTTAAAGCTTTTTTGTTATTTTATTTATAAAACAATAGCTTACAGAGAAATTCGAAAGTGAATTTTCATCTTTAATCGCAATCTCACTGAATTTCAAATTTCACTGCTAACTGTGCATAACTTTCATTAACAATTCTGAGTAACAAGTTAGCATTCACTCAGGATTATGACTTTGTCCTTAGAGACCTTGAGTGATTTATAACAGCATCGGCAAGAGCTGTAACGTTTTCTGGCGGGGTGAACTGAGAAATGCCGTGGCCCAAATTAAAAACGTGGCCATCCAAGGGATGCAAGCCAGATTTCAGGGCTGGAGCGCTAGCCAAATCATCGAGAAGATAGTTGGCTTGCTCTGCAATTTCTTTTGGTTCCGCGAACAGAATAAGCGGGTCTAAATTGCCTTGAATTGCTAAGGGCTTGTTGATGGCAAGCAATTGTTTTCTGGCTCGACTTAATGACATTGTCCAATCAAGGGCAATAACGTCAGCCCCAACTTGAGCCATATCGTTTAACCAAATTGCGCCGCCCTTGGTAAACATAATCACCGGAATTTTTTTGCCCTCATATTCACGAGGCAATAAAGCGATTACTTTTTGCATCGATGCTAAGGACATCTTCTGATACCAACCATCTGGAAGCATGCCGCCCCAGGTATCAAAAATCATGAGGGCCTGTGCGCCTGCTCTCATTTGCTCAATCAAATAATCAGCAACAGATTGCGCATTAATATCTAGAATTTGCTGCATCAAATCGGGGCGACTAAACATCATGGTTTTTGCATGACGAAAATCCTCAGCGCTTGAACCGTCAATCATATAACAAGCCAATGTCCAAGGACTTCCTGAGAAACCAATCAATGGGACCCGTTGCTTACCGTCCTGAATCAATGCTTTACGAATTTCTGAGACAGCATCAAAAACGTATTTGAGCTGGTCCATATCAGCAACACGTAATTTCTTTACATCTTCTTCAGTACGCAAAGGATGATCAAAACTTGGGCCTTCACCTGCGGTAAATTTCAAGCCCAAACCCATTGCATCTGGAATGGTCAAAATATCAGAAAATAAAATTGCTGCGTCCAATGGATAGCGATCCAAAGGCTGAAGTGTCACTTCAGTAGCGTACGCTGGGGTTTTTGCAAGACCCAAAAAACTGCCGGCTTTGGCACGGGTTGCATTGTATTCGGGGAGATATCTACCGGCTTGGCGCATGAGCCAAAGCGGTGTTTGATCAACCGCTTCACCTAGGCAGGCCTTTAAAAACCGATCGTTTAACAACAAGGGGATAACCGGCTTTTACTTTTTACGACGGAAACGGGCAATTGCAGCCAACTGCGCAGCAGCCATTGCAAACTCAGATTGGGCCAAAGCCAAATCAAAGTCCGTACCACGGTTTTGCATCGCCTCTTCAGCACGTTTCTTGGCTTCAGTTGATTTAGCTTCATCAAGATCGTGTCCGCGAATAGCGGTATCTGCTAAAACAGTTACGCGATCTGGCTGAACTTCTAAATAGCCACCTGCTACGAAAATAAACTCTTCATCACCATCAGCTTTTTCAATGCGAACTGATCCTGGACGAATGCGTGTAATCAGAGGAGTGTGGCCGCGCAAAATGCCGAGCTCTCCACTTTCGCCAGGAAGCGCAACAAACTTGGCTTCCCCACTGAAAATAGACTGCTCAGCACTTACTACATCGACGCGTATGGTTGACATAATTTCCCTTGATTAAAGCTTCTTGGCTTTCTCGATGGCTTCATCAATTGAACCCACCATGTAGAACGCTTGCTCAGGCAAGTGATCCAATTCGCCGCTGCAGATCATCTTGAAACCACGGATAGTTTCTTTTAATGGAACGTATTTCCCTGGTGAGCCAGTGAACACTTCAGCAACGTGGAAAGGCTGGGATAAGAAACGCTGAATCTTACGAGCACGTGAAACAGCTAATTTATCTTCTGGTGACAGTTCGTCCATACCCAAAATTGCAATAATGTCGCGCAATTCTTTGTAACGCTGCAAAGTCATCTGTACGTCACGAGCAACTTCATAGTGCTCTTGACCAACCACTTGTGGGTCGAGCTGGCGACTGGTTGAATCCAATGGATCAACCGCTGGGTAAATACCCAATGCAGCAATGTCACGTGACAACACAACTGTAGAGTCTAAGTGCAAGAAGGTTGTAGCTGGTGATGGATCAGTCAAGTCATCCGCAGGAACGTAAACGGCCTGAATAGATGTAACAGAACCAGTCTTCGTAGAGGTAATACGCTCTTGCAATTTACCCATCTCTTCGGCCAAAGTAGGCTGGTAACCCACAGCAGAAGGCATACGTCCAAGCAAGGCAGAAACTTCAGTACCGGCCAATGTATAACGGTAGATGTTGTCAACGAAGAACAAAATGTCACGGCCTTCGTCACGGAACGCTTCAGCCATTGTCAAACCAGTCAACGCAACGCGCAAACGGTTACCAGGAGGTTCATTCATCTGACCAAACACCATCGCCACTTTGTCAATAACATTTGATTCTTTCATCTCGTGGTAGAAGTCATTACCTTCACGAGTACGCTCACCAACACCGGCAAACACTGACAAACCTGAGTGTTGCTTAGCGATGTTGTTAATCAATTCCATCATGTTCACGGTCTTACCAACACCCGCACCGCCGAACAAGCCTACCTTACCGCCTTTGGCGAATGGGCAAACCAAGTCAATAACCTTAATACCTGTCTCTAACAAGTCAACAGAAGGGGAGAGTTCATCAAACTTAGGAGCTGGCTGGTGAATAGCACGACGCTCTTCGGTTGCGATAGGGCCTGCGTCATCGATTGGGCGACCCAAAACGTCCATGATGCGACCCAATGTTGCTGGGCCTACTGGAACAGAAATAGGCTTACCAGTAGATTTCACTTCCATGCCACGACGCAAGCCATCGCTTGCACCCATGGCAATTGCGCGAACTACTCCGTCACCAATTTGTTGCTGAACTTCAAAGGTCAAGCCTTTTTCAGCAAATGATTTTTCGCCGCTATCCACTAATGTCAACGCATCATAAATGTTTGGCATTTTGTCGCGTGGGAACTGAATGTCCACCACTGGACCAATACACTGCACGATATTTCCGTTACTCATCGCATTTCTCCGCTTTTAATTCCTGAATTCTTTCGTATTCCTAAACGCTGACCGCTTAAACCGCAGCCGCTCCTCCAACAATTTCTGACAGCTCTTTAGTAATAGCAGCTTGTCGTGTCTTGTTGTAATCCAATTGCAATTCGCCAATGACGTTCTTCGCATTATCTGAGGCGGCCTTCATAGAGACCATACGTGCAGACTGCTCAGAAGCCATGTTCTCAGCTACCGCCTGATAAATCATTGCTTCAACGTAACGCTTAAGCAGACCATTCAAAATGGATTCTGCATCAGGTTCGTAGATGTAATCCCAAGAATTGCCTGTTTTCTCTTCTGGAGTTAAGGCTTCTGGCTCCAAAGGCAAGAGTTTTTCTAAAACGGGTTCTTGTTTCATTGCATTTACAAAGCGGGTGTATGCCAAATAAACAGCATCAATCTCGCCACGCTCAAACGCTTCTAATTGAGCAACAATTGCACCAATCAAAACATCCATATGAGGTGTGTCACCAATTTGGATTGTTTGAGAAATCAGTTTTGCTTTTGAGCGATTCAAAAATTGAAGGCCTTTTGAACCAATTGCAGTGTATGCAATCTCAATATTTTTATCCTGCAAATCACGCACTTGGTTGGCAATCAAACGCAAGACGTTGGTATTTAAACCGCCGCACAAGCCTTTGTCTGTTGTAACCAAAATCGTGCCCACTTTCTTTACTTCACGAGTTGCCATATAAGCAGGGCGGAACTCGGGATTTGCTTTGGAAAGGTTGGCAACAATCTCACGAATTTTTTCAGCATATGGACGCGCATTACGCATGCGCTCTTGGGCACGACGCATCTTAGATGCGGCGACCATTTCCATTGCCTTCGTGATCTTGCGCGTGTTTTGCACGCTCTTGATCTTAGATCGTATCTCTTTTGTGCTTGCCATGATTTATGCGAGCCCTCTTAGAAAGAGGCGGAACGCTTGTAATCCTCAATGGCAGCGCGCAAAGCAGCTTCGTCATCTTTGCTCAAATCTTTGGTCTCTTCAATACGCGCAACTAAGTCAGCGTACTTAGACTTCAAATGATCTTGCAAACCTTTTTCGAATGCCAATACATTCTTCACATCAAGGTCATCAAAGAAGCCATTATTGACCGCATAGAGTGAAGCGGCCATTTCCCAAACTTGGAGTGGCTTGTACTGAGCTTGCTTACACAATTCAGTAACCCGACGACCGCGCTCAAGCTGCTTGCGGGTTGCTTCGTCGAGGTCAGATGCAAACTGAGCAAAAGCTGCCAATTCACGATATTGCGCTAAGTCGGTACGAATACCGCCGGACAATTTCTTAATAACTTTGGTTTGTGCGGCACCACCAACTCGGGAAACAGAAATACCAGCATTAATCGCAGGACGTACGCCAGCGTTAAAAAGGTCAGTTTCCAAGAAGATCTGGCCGTCAGTAATCGAAATCACGTTGGTTGGAACGAATGCAGAAACGTCGCCAGCTTGAGTTTCAATGATCGGCAATGCTGTCAAAGAACCAGTCTTACCTTTTACCGCGCCGTTGGTGAACTTCTCAACGTACTCAGCATTTACACGGGCTGCGCGCTCGAGCAGGCGTGAGTGGAGGTAGAAAACGTCCCCAGGATAAGCTTCGCGGCCTGGTGGGCGGCGGAGCAACAAAGAGATTTGACGATAAGCAACTGCTTGCTTGGTCAAGTCATCATAAACAATCAAAGCATCTTCGCCACGATCGCGGAAGTACTCGCCCATTGTGCAACCTGCATATGCAGAAAGGTACTGCATCGCTGCAGACTCAGATGCGCTCGCTGCAACAACAACGGTGTACTCCATCGCGCCTAATTCAGTGAGCTTGCGAACAACGTTGGCAATAGTAGAAGCCTTTTGACCGATCGCTACGTAAACGCAATAGACGCCTTTACCCTTTTGGTTAATGATCGCGTCAACCGCAACTGCTGTCTTACCAGTTTGACGGTCGCCAATGATCAACTCACGCTGACCACGACCAATTGGAACCATCGCATCGATCGCTTTCAAACCAGTTTGTACTGGTTGGCTAACGGATTGACGTGCGATAACGCCGGGAGCAACTTTTTCAATAAAGTCAGTGAGCTTGGTGTTGATTGGGCCCTTGCCATCAATCGGTTGACCAAGGGCGTTTACAACACGACCGAGCAACTCTGGACCAACTGGAACCTCCAAAATACGGCCAGTACATTTAACTGGGTCGCCTTCTTTAATGTGGGTGTATTCACCCAACACTACGGCACCAACAGAATCACGCTCAAGGTTTAATGCGAGGCCGATAGTGTTGTTAGGAAACTCCAACATTTCGCCCTGCATAACGCCTGACAAGCCATGTACGCGGCAAATACCGTCGGTTACTGAAATTACAGTACCTTCATTGCGAGACTGGGTATCAACACCCATTTCGCTAATTCGGCTTTTGATCAGCTCGCTGATCTCGGAAGGATTGAGTTGCATTACTTACTCCTGGGTCTTATTTCGTATGTTCTAAATAGGGATCACTTATGCGCCAAGACTTGTCTGCATTTGAGCTAACTGAGCCTTTACAGAACTATCCATCACTTCATCACCAACTTGAATGCGAACTCCGCCAATCAATGTTGGATCAACTTGAATAGTTGGGCGCAATTCTTTACCCCCAAAGCGCTTCTTCAAACTTGACAACAAATCATTTAACGCAGAACCCTCTAAGGGGAATGCGCTGGTAATATTTACTTCGGCTGCACCTTCGCTCTTGTTTTTCATTGCCTCAAACTGATGGGCAATTTCAGGAAGAGCGGCTAAGCGGTGGTTTTGATTCACAAGATTCAAAAAACTAGCAACCTTGGGGTCAAGCTTGGTTTTCACCATTCCAGAAAGTAGCTTGCTTAAATCATCAGCGGATACTTTTGGATTGTTTGATAAAGAAGCAATTTCTGGCAAAGCAGCTAGCTGTGCCAGTTCGCTTAATTGCTCCAAACATCCGGAGAGTTCAGTCGGCTGGGCGCTTTGAAAAAGCGCTTCCGCATAAGGACGTGCAATAGTGGCTAATTCAGCCATATCAAAGTTCTGCCTTTAGTTGGTCAAGCAACTGGTTATGCGCTTTTGCATCAACTTCACGACGCAAAATTTGCTCAGCTCCTTTAACAGCAAGCACAGCCACTTCTGCGCGCAACACTTCACGTGCGCGAGTAACTTGTTGAGCTGCGTCTTGCTGCGCTTGGGAAATGATTCGGGCTGCTTCAGCTTGAGCGTTGGCGCGAATTTCTTCGGCTGACATTTGTGCACGCTTTTCAGCTTCAGCAACACGTTGAACACCTTCTTGGCGAGCTTTATTTAATTCTTGCTCAGCTTCGTTGCTGGCCAATGCGAGTGCTTCTTTACCACGATCGGCAGCAGCTAAACCATCAGCAATTTTGCTTGAACGCTCATCTAGCGCCTTAACTAGCGGTGGCCACACAAAACGTGCAACAACCCACCATAAGACGAAGAAAACGATCATTTGCGCGAATAGGGTCGCGTTCAGATTCACGATATTCCTTTCAGTATTGTTGAGAACAGCTGGATGACCTCTTGGTCATCCACGCCAAAACAATTACTTGATAACTGCGAGCAGTGGGTTTGCGAAAGCAAACAACATTGCAACACCAACGCCGATCAAGAACGCGGCGTCGATCAAACCAGCCAAAAGGAACATCTTGGTTTGCAATTCGTTGATCAATTCTGGTTGACGGGCAGCGCCCTCAATGAACTTGCCACCCATGAGGCCAATGCCCAAACAGGCACCTAATGCGCCGAGGCCGATGATGAGGCCAATACCGATAGCGGTTAGTCCTTGAATGTTGGCTAAGAATGCTTGCATGTTTACTCCTAAGTATTGAAAGTGAGGTTAAAAATAAAACGGTTAATGGTGACTATGAGCTTGGCCAATGTAAACCAAGGTCAACATCATAAAAATAAAAGCTTGCAACAAAATGACCAGAATGTGGAAGATTGCCCAAGCAGAGCCAGCAAGCACGTTGCCGACGAAGCCAAGCATGTAGAGGTCTAAATTAAACGTCCACATACTTCCCAAAAGGGCAATGAGCAAAAAGAGTAACTCGCCTGCATACATATTGCCAAAAAGTCGCATACCGAGGGAAACGCCCTTAGCAATATATTCGATGATGTTCAAAATTAAATTAAAGGGCGCCAAATACCATTTCGCACCAAAGGGAGCGGAGATAAGCTCGTGCAAGAAACCGCCGAAGCCCTTCACTTTGAAACTATAGAAGAACACTAATAGGAGTACCGAAAATGATAAGCCGAAGGTGGCATTCAAATCAGTAGTCGGGACTATCTTATGGTGTGGGACATGAACGCCGAATCCACCGATAAATTGATTTACCCCATAGATCCAATCAACTGGTACCAAGTCCAGGGTATTTAAAAGAATAATCCAACAAAAAACAAAAAGGGCCAACGGGGCAATAAAGCTTCGATCACCATGAACAATGCTCTTGGTTTGGTTGTCCACCATCTCTACCAACATCTCAACCAGACACTGAAAGCGGCCAGGAACTCCAGGTGATGCTTTGCGAGCAGCTAACATTAGTAGAAAAACCGCCAAAAACCCCATTAAAGAAGTCCAAAAAATGGTGTCATAGTTAATAACACTGAAATCAATAACGGAAGTCTGTGCCCCGCCAGTGTTATTAAAGTTTTGCAAGTGCTCAGCAATATAAGCGGTGGGTGTGAGCGGTTCGCTAGCCACGTGATGGGCTGCTTCTGCTGCTGCGTTAACTTCGCTAGACATCTATTACTTGTCCTTGTTTATTTGCGTCTTGTTACTTCCAAAACCACGCCAACAAATAACACTTTAGCGTAGCCAAATAAGTAACAAGCAACGGGATCCAATTCAAATCAGGCTGCTTTAGGGCAAAGCCTATGAACAAAGCTATAGTTGCTAGGATTTTTATAAATTCACCAGAAACCAAAGCCGCCAAAAAGCCGCCGGGGCTGGATTTGACACTTTTTTTTGCCGCCTCAATACGCATTAAAAATAACGCGGAAGGCAAAAATCCAATCAAACCGCCTACTAAAGCCGAATAAGTATAAACGTTTTTGTCAGCCTGACTCGAAAATACATAGCAAGCAGCTGCAATTAATAGGGTGATAGCTAGCTGGCTGAAGACGATCCACCATGAGTTGATTGATGCAAAGTTGCGTGGCTTAGCTTTGCGCAACGCATCCATTTCATCTTTACTGAGCGTTTTAAATGAGTCTTCATCAAGCTCATCCCATTCCGAAACGCTCATTGGCTGCTTTTTATTCACAAAATTCATATCGGAGGATTCGCTAGTTAGCGGCAATACCCAACTTTTTTAGTAAGGAATCAAGCTCATCAAACTGGCTAAAGCGAATTCTGAGCTCTCCGCCTTTACCCTTAAGCTTAAATTCAGCACTCAAACCAATTAAATCTGCTATTTCCTGAGTTAAACGTTGCATATCAGGATCCGCGCTTTGCGAAGAATTGCCAAGCTTACTTTTGGCTCTTTTGTCGCCAATTTGTCCGCCGGCAATAACTAAGGCCGCTGTCATACGCTCCGCTTCCCGAACCGATAGGCCTTGGGCAGAGATGCGCTGGGCTAGGGCAACCTGACTAGCGCCTGGAAGTGGCAATAGTGCTCTGGCATGACCCATATCAATATCGCCAGCTAACAGCATGGCTTGCACGGGTTTAGCCAACTGCGCTAGACGTAATAGGTTTGTAATTGCACTGCGAGACTTTCCCACCGCTTTAGCGGCCTGCTCATGCGTAAAGCCAAACTCTTCAATTAATCTTGCCAGGCCCTGTGACTCTTCGAGGGGATTTAAATCCTCTCGCTGCATATTTTCTACTAGGGCCATTGCAGCGGCAGCCTGATCATCCGCATCAGAAACTAAAACTGGAACCTCTTTTAAGCCTGCAATCGTTGCTGCACGAAAGCGTCTTTCACCAGCAATAATTTCATACTTGCCTGGTGAAACTAAGCGCACCAACAAAGGCTGCATTACACCTTGTTCACGAATGCTGTCTGCCAGTTCTTGCAGTGCACCCGCCTCCATTTTTTGACGTGGCTGATATTTGCCTGCCTGCAAAGCGGTTAATGGTAAGCGATTGATATCTGTAGAAGCGCTTGCTTGCTGAGTCTTTTCTCCAAGCAATGCCTCAAGCCCCCTACCCAAGCCTTTTTTCTTAATGGCAACCATGATCTTTATTTTTCTTTCTATAAATTACATGTGTTTGATGCGCTCAACCATTTCCGCACCAAACTCTAAATAGGCCTTTGCACCACGCGATGATTTGTCGAAAGCTACGCCTGGAAGCCCGTAAGAGGGAGCTTCTGCAAGGCGAACGTTACGCGGAATAATAGTCTTAAAAACCTTGTCGCCAAAGTGCTCAAGGAGTTGATCGGAAACTTGTTGCTGCAAAGTCATACGCGCATCAAACATCACGCGTAATAAACCAATGATGACTAAATCTGGATTCATATTCGCATGCACTTGTTTGATGGTATTTACCAAATCCGATAAGCCCTCTAATGCAAAATATTCACATTGCATTGGCACAATCACACCATTTGCAGCGCACAATCCATTGAGCGTTAACAAAGATAAAGCGGGCGGGCAATCAATCAAAATAAAATCATAGTCATTCGCCACGAGTGCAAGAGCATCCTTCAAACGAGACTCACGCGCATCAATGTCTACCAACTCAATTTCTGCACCAGCTAAATCACGGTTGGCTGGCAGAACATCGTAGTCAGAACTTTCGCAACGTTGTGCACAATCTCTTACTAGAGCGAGACCAATCAATGCTTGGTAAACACTATTATTGAGATCAGCCTTTTCAATTCCAGAGCCCATGGTGGCATTGCCCTGGGGATCTAGATCCACCAGCAACACTCGCTGTTTAAGTCCGGCTAAACCTGCGGCCAAATTAACCGCTGTAGTGGTCTTACCGACGCCACCTTTTTGATTTGCGATACAGAATATTTTTGCCATGGCTACTTTTGGGCCCACTTAAGAGGTGAGGGTGGATTTTCTCACGGGGGACAGCACCAAAAGGCGTCGCTCCACCGCTAAATTCGGAATATGCAGTGGCTCATCTGCGATTAAGCTCCAATGTTCCATGGATACATCTTTCATTTCGTCATCGGCGCGCTTGGCCTTCATCGCAAATACCAGTCCATCAGGCTTTAGGAAGGGTAATGACAAATCCAGAAAACGTGCAAGATTAGTAAACGCACGTGAAATCACCGCATCAAATTGGGCTGGTTGTTGCACTGCAGCATCTTCTACGCGCTCACAGAGCACATCAATATTTTTAAGCTTTAGTTTTCCACGCACATGCTGCAAGAACGCCGTCTTCTTGCGAATCGCCTCAATCAAAGAAAGCTGCCATTCTGGCTGAACAATCGCAATTGGAATTGCCGGCAAACCACCCCCAGAACCTAAGTCTGCAATTTTGGGTGTGGGCCCCTTTAAAAAACGCCTTAATACAGGTAAAACTGCAATAGAATCAATGAGATGAAGACGAACCGAGTCTTTCTCACCCTCGATGGCTGTGAGATTGTGCACCTGATTCCAGCGCGCCATTTCCTGCAAAAAAAGCTCTAAATCAGCAATATTGCTGGTGCTTAATTCTAGGCCAAGGTCCCCAAGCCCCAAAGCAAGGAGCCCCTCACTCATGGGTTTCTTGAGTGCGTCCCAAGCCCTTTTTTAGATGTACCAACAAAAGGGAGAGGGCTGCAGGGGTTACCCCTGAAATACGGCCTGCTTGACCCAGGGTTTCGGGCTTATGCAAATTCAGCTTTTGTTGAACCTCTTTTGACAAACCAACAACCTGCGCATAATCGAGCCCTTCCGGAAGTGGGAAGGTTTCATTGTGTTCTTGACGAGCAATTTCTGTCGCCTGACGGTCAATGTAACCCTGGTATTTGATTGAGATCTCTACCTGGTCACTAATTTGGGCTGCTAAACCAAGATCTTCATCAAGACTTTCAGGGGCCCAGATTCCATTACCTAGCGAGGTAATTGCCTCATAAGTGACGCCGGGACGCCTCAATAGCTCGGTTAAATTACATTCATGTGAGAGATCTTGTCCCAGTAATTGAGAAACTAGGGGTGCTGTCTCATGCTTGGGGCCTATCCAAATATCTTGCAAACGAGATGTTTCACGTGAAACAGCCTCTTGTTTTCTGCAAAACACTTCCCAGCGATAGTCGTCTACTAATCCAAACTCGCGCCCAATGGTGGTTAAGCGCATGTCTGCATTATCTTCACGCAGACTCAGGCGATATTCGGCGCGACTTGTGAACATGCGGTAAGGCTCTTGAACGCCACGCGTAATGAGGTCATCCACCAAAACGCCAATGTAAGATTCACTGCGCTTAGGCAACCAAGGTTCTTTGCCTTTAGCGGCTAATCCTGCATTAATACCGGCCAACATACCCTGCGCCGCAGCCTCTTCATAACCAGTGGTACCGTTAATCTGTCCAGCAAAGTACAACCCAGCAATCACTCGTGTCTCAAGGCTATGGCGCAATTGGCGCGGATCAAAGAAGTCATATTCGATTGCGTAGCCAGGGCGAACGATTACCGCAGATTCCATGCCGCGGATGCTTCGAACCAAATCCCACTGAACGTCAAAAGGTAGGCTGGTAGAAATCCCATTAGGATAAAACTCATTGGTAGTTAAGCCTTCTGGCTCTAAAAAGATCTGATGGCTATTTCTAGTGGCAAAACGATGAATTTTGTCTTCAATAGAAGGGCAGTAGCGCGGACCAACCCCCTCAATTACACCTGTATACATCGGCGAACGATCTAAACCGCCCCGAATAATATCGTGAGTCTTTTCATTTGTATGAGAAATCCAGCATGGTACCTGCTTGGGATGCTGCTCTGGACGGCCTAAATAAGAAAATACTGGCACAGGATCTAAATCCCCTGCTTGCTCCAGCATGAGGGAAAAATCAATAGTTCGACCGTCAATACGGGGCGGAGTGCCGGTCTTTAACCGCCCCTGCGGAAGCTTCAACTCCTTAAGCCTTGCGGACAGAGAGACGGCAGCCGGATCGCCCGCGCGCCCACCTGCGTGACTATTTAAACCAACATGAATTTTTCCATCTAAGAAGGTGCCAGCTGTTAGCACCACCTTTTTAGCCATGAATTCCAAGCCCATTTGAGTAACCACACCCTGAACCTCGTCACCCTTAACCAATAGGTCGTCTACCGCAGCCTGAAAAAGGCTCAAGTTAGGCTGATTTTCAAGGCGGCGGCGAATAGCCGCTTTATATAAGACCCTGTCACCTTGGGCGCGAGTAGCACGAACCGCAGGACCCTTACTAGAATTCAGAATACGAAACTGAATACCAGCCTCATCAGTAGCAGCTGCCATGGCACCACCCATCGCATCAATTTCTTTTACCAGGTGGCCCTTACCAATTCCCCCAATTGAGGGGTTGCAGCTCATGGCACCAAGGCTCTCAATGCCATGCGTAATTAATAGAGTGTCGCAACCCATGCGCGCAGATGCAAGGGCGGCCTCAGTCCCAGCATGACCGCCGCCAACTACGATGACATCGAAACTTTTGGAATAACGCATGATTTGCCTTAGATAGGGCGATGATCATAGCATTTTGTTTGTTTCACGTGAAACAAAAAACATCAAAAACCTTAAAAAGAAGATCTAAAATTTCTAAGCTATTGATTTAATTGATAAAATAAGCATTCCAGGCTGACTTCAATATCAGAACAGTCACGATAACTAAAAAAGCCTTTCTGACAAAGGCGCTACCGTGCTTAATTGCGAGACGACTGCCAAACTGACTGCCGGCAATATTAGCCACCATCATGGCAAAGCCCAGAGGCCAGTTGATTTGTCCAAGGCTAGCCAACATCAAAATTGCAGCCAAGTTGGTTGCAACATTTACCAACTTTGTTGCGGCAGACGCATGTAAAAAATCAAAGCCAAAAAAACGCACAAATCCAAATAACAAAAAGCTCCCGGTGCCGGGCCCAAAGAAACCATCATAAAAACCAATAGTTAATCCAAGAATAACTCCCTTGGCCTGTTGAAATCGTCCAATAATTTTTGGTGCATGCGCCTCACCAAGTGAAGGCTGAAACCAGGTATACAACAAAAGAAACAATAGAACGAATGGCAATGCTTTGCGCAAAGGTTCCGCAGGAAAATTACTAACTGCATTTGCGCCCGCAAGTGATCCAATAAAGCCCGCCACGATTGCTGGCAAAACAATCGCCCATGGCAAAGACACATGGCGCAAATATTTTCTGGCGGCATTTAAAGTTCCGCCCACCGCAGAAACTTTATTGGTTGAAAGCAGGGTTGCCGGCGGAGCCTCTGGATATGCGGCAAATAAGGCGGGCACCTGAATTAAACCACCGCCGCCTGCAACTGCATCCACCAGCCCAGCAAAGAAGGCCATTGCTAAAAGCAGTGGCCACAGGAGAATTGAAAATTCGATGAGAGTCTCTTTTTATTAGTTGAGTGCTGCGCTTATAAAAGTTCGCGCCGCACAAAGTCAAATAATAAGAGGAAAACAAAAGCTTTAGTTTTTGTTTTTATAGTACGCAGTAATTTCACCAACAACGCCACGACGAAATGCTAAAACACAAATTACAAAAATAAATCCTGTTGCAATTGTGCTCCATGAGCCGATGTTTGCTAAATAATTCTGCAAGCCAACAACAATTCCAGCGCCAACTACAGGACCAAGAATTGTGCCCATACCACCAAGCAGGGTCATCAACACCACTTCGCCTGACATATGCCAATGAACGTCGGTCAATGTTGCCAACTGGAATACCAAAGACTTCATTGATCCAGCCAATCCAGCGAGAGCGGCAGAAATAACGAAAGACATTAATTTAAAACGATCTACGTCGTAGCCAAGAGAAATGGCGCGTGGCTCATTCTCACGAATTGCCTTCAGAACTTGTCCAAATGGCGAATGTACTGTGCGCATGATCACAGCAAAGCCAAATAAAAAAACGGCTAAAACGAAGTAATACATTGCAACATCGTTTTTTAAATCGACCAAGCCAAACAACGTGCCACGGGGAACGCCTTGGATGCCATCTTCGCCGCCAGTAAATGGAAGCTGAACCGCCAAGAAGTAAACCATTTGCGACAAAGCTAAAGTGACCATTGCAAAGTAGATACCTTGCCTGCGTATAGCGAGTGAGCCAATTATAAAACCTAGAACTCCAGAGCCCAAGACGCCCATAATGATTCCCAACTCCGGCGAGAGGCCGGCCTCTTTGCAGAGATACGCGGTAATGTAGGCGGCAGTTCCAAAAAAAGCAGCATGACCAAAAGACAAAAGGCCTGTGAAACCAAGCAACAAGTTAAACGCACAAGCAAAGAGAGCAAAGCACAAAACCTTCATTGCAAAGACAAGATAAATAAAATCCTGGAACGGCAACAAGAGAGCAATCAAAACCAAGATGCCGTAAAGCAATTTTATTTTTGGGTTCATGTTATTTCTCCCGCCCAAACAGTCCAGCAGGACGAATCAACAAAACAATTGCCATGATCACAAATATTACAACTCCAGAAGCCTCTGGATAAAAGACTTTTGTTAGACCTTCAACAAGCCCCAGACCCAAGCCAGTAAGGATTGCACCCATGATGGAGCCCATGCCGCCGATCACTACAACCGCAAAAACAACAATGATGAGATTCGAACCCATTAATGGGTTTACTTGAAAAATGGGGGCTGCCAATACTCCAGCAAAACCAGCCAGGCCAACACCATAGGCGTAGGCCAAGGAAATCATTAGCGGCACATTGATACCAAACGCTTGTAGTAATTTAGGGTTTTCAGTGCCAGCACGCAAATAGGCGCCCAACTTGGTTTTTTCAATGACATACCAAGTCGAAAAGCAAACTACCAAGGAAATAATCACCACCCATACGCGGTACTTAGGCAAGATGATGCCAAGAGACTCAAGAGGGATTGCGCCTTGTAATATTTCTGGGGCTGGGTAGCTCTCACCAGAAATTCCATACCAATGGCGAAACATGCCCTCAATAATTAGGGCTAGGCCAAATGTCAGTAGCAAACCATATAAATGGTCGAGGTGATACAAGCGGCGCAACATCGTACGCTCTAAGATCAAGCCGAATCCCGCCATAACTAGCGGAACAACAATCAGCGCAAACCAATAATTAATAGAGAACTCAGGAAAGCCAAGCCACTGGCTAATCTGAGTTAAGCCAATCCATGCAATAAATGCACCCATGGTGTACTGAGCGCCATGTGCAAAATTAATGATGTTGAGAAGGCCAAAAATGATGGCCAATCCCAAACTCAAAATGGCATAAAACGAGCCATTAATAAGCCCCACCAAGAGCTGGGCTACCAGCCCTTGAGGGGTAATGCCAAGAAGTTCAAACATGCTAGATAGAGATCAATTACTTGTTAGTAACCAGCTTGCATCGTGACAATGAAAGTGGTTGGGTTGCTTCAGCAGCAGGAATCACCGCCTTGACGTTGTAATAATCCCATGGGCTTGTAGACTCCGAAGGCTTCTTCACTTCCAGTAAGTACATATCGTGTTCGAACTTGCCGTCAGCACGAATCTTGCCCTTGAAAAGACCGTCATCAATGTTTGTAGACTTCAGGACCTTCATTACTGCCTGGGTGTCATCGGTGCCGGCCTTTTGAACAGCATTCAAATAAGCGAGGACGGATGAATAAACACCTGCCTGAACACTTGAAGGCATACGCTTATGTTGCAAGATGAAGCGTTTTGCAAAAGCACGGGTCTTCTCATCTTTATCCCAATAGAAACCTTCTGTGAGGTACATACCTTGAGCAGCATTTAAGCCCAAAGAGTGAACGTCGGTAATAAACATCAATAAAGGAACAACTGTTTGTTTTTTATTGATACCGAATTCAGATGCTTGCTTAACGCTGTTAATGGTGTCTTGTCCGGCATTTGCCAAAGCAACCACATCGGCGCCACTAGCTTGAGCCTTCAAGAGGTAAGAAGAAAAGTCGCTGTTTGGAAACGGGTGCTTGCTGGTGCCCAATACCTTACCGCCATTGGCAGTAACAACGTTGGTTGAGTCCTTCTCTAAAGCTGCGCCGAAAGCGTAATCAGCAGTAATGAAGTACCAGTTCTTTTTGCCCTGCTTTACAACTGCTTTTGCTGTGCCGTTAGAAAGCGCGTAAGTGTCATACGTCCAGTGAACGTTATTAGCGGTACATTTCTCATTGGTAATCGGCAAAGAGGCTGCGCCAGAAACCAAAGTGATTTTGTTCTTCTGCTCAGCAACCTCCATCACAGCCAAGGCTACGTTGGTTGAAACTAACTCAACAATGACATCCACGCCGTCTTTGTCGTACCATTCGCGAGCTTTGTTTGCAGCAATATCAGCCTTGTTCTGGTGATCTGCACTAACAAGCTCAATCTTCTTACCAATAACGGTGCCGTCTTTTGAGAAATCAGCAATTGCCATTTTTGCTGCAATCACTGCGCCCGGCCCAGCCAAGTCAGAATAGGTTGAAGAAAGGTCGGTCAATACGCCGATCTTTACGACATCACCACTTACTTTTGATCCACTTTGTGCAAACACTGGGTTTGAACCAAACATGGTCGCCGCAACTAAACATGCGGTTATTTGCTTTAACTTCATTGCCGTCTCCTATAGAAATCCACTAAACACCAAGATACTCATTTAATAACGTTGCTTTTTCAGCAAGCTCATTTTGCTGCACCACCTCAACCACGTTTCCGTGCTCAACTACATAATGACGATCAGCCAAGGGCGCAGCAAAACGAAAGTTCTGCTCAACCAAGACAATGGTGAAGCCTTTGTTGCGCAAGCTGGTAACCACCTCGCCAAGCTTTTGCACAATCACAGGTGCCAATCCTTCGGTAATCTCATCCAACAAAAGTAGTTTGGCTCCCGTTCTTAAAATACGAGCCATCGCCAACATTTGCTGCTCCCCACCAGACAGGCGGGTGCCAGGACTATGTCTTCTTTCGTAAAGGTTTGGGAACATTTCATAAATCTCATCCAAACCCATGCCACCAGGGGCAATCTCTGGTAACAACAATAAATTTTCTTCAGTACTCAAGCTTGCAAAAATCCCGCGCTCTTCGGGGCAAAACCCAACACCCAAACGTGCAATCTTGTAGGTTGGTATGGAGATGGTTTGTGTGCCATAAACCTCAACGGAACCAGTTCTTTTGCTGGTTAAGCCCAAGATCGTTTTCAGAATCGTGCTTCTTCCGGCACCATTTCTTCCAAGCAAAGTAACCACCTCGCCATCACGCACAGCAAAATTAACGCCATGCAAGATGTGTGACTCGCCGTACCAAGACTCTAAATTTTTAACCTCTAGTGCCATGGTGCTCATAGGTTGTCTCCCCCATGACTTCCCATATAGGCCTCAACAACCAGTGGGTTGTTTGAAACCTCATGATAAGAACCCTCAGCAAGAACGGAGCCTCGCTGCAAAACAGTAATACGATCAGCGATTGAAGAGACCACCTTCATGTTGTGCTCAACCATCAAAATGGTGCGGCCCTTGGCCACCCTGTCAATCAACTCTGTAACACGCTCAACATCCTCATGGCCCATGCCTTGTGTGGGCTCATCTAGAAGCATCAACTCTGGCTCCATAGCTAGGGTTGTGGCAATCTCAAGCGCTCTTTTACGGCCATAAGCTAGATTGAGGGTTTCCTCATTGGCAAAGCTTTCCAAGCCAACCTCTTGAAGAAGCCCCAAGGCGCGCTCATTCAACACATTTAATGAGTTGCCAGATTTCCAGAAGTGAAACTCGGTACCCAATCCTCGCTGCAGTGCAACACGAATATTTTCGATAACCGTTAGATGTGGAAATACGGCGGAAATTTGAAAAGAACGAATAATCCCTCGACGTGCAATCTGGGCGGGCGCCTCGTTAGTAATGTCTAAACCATTAAATAAGATTTGGCCGCTACTGGGCTCCAAAAACTTGGTTAGTAAATTAAAGCAGGTGGTTTTCCCTGCACCATTAGGCCCAATTAGGGCATGAATGGTTCCGCGAGTGACGTCTAGATTCACATCGGTGACCGCAGAAAACCCTTTAAAAGATTTTCCCAGCCCAATTGTTTTTAATATTGTTTCTTGCAAGCTCATACCCTCTACCCCCTACTTGGGGCAAGAATATGAGCATAACCGAAGATGGCTTGGCTATATATAGCAATAACCCTAGAATTTAAGGGCCCCAACTAGCAATGTTTAAGCGATTTTTTGAAATGTTTGGATTGCTGTGCGCGCAAAATCATCCAGGACATCTACGGGCACTCGTTGGGCGCCCTGAACAATCATAAGCGCGTAAGGCTTGGCCAAGGCTGCAGCTTCTGGGCAAAGGCGCAACTCATCACCCTTTGAGGGAGACTGACTACGCCAGTAATTGATGGCCGCCTCTAACTCTTGAATTGTTACAAACAACATACGGGTGATTTTTACTTATCTTTGATTGCGAGCATGGTGCCGCGACATTTTTTCGCGCCACAGCGACACTCATAATCTTTTTTCATTTGCTTGGTAATCCTGCCTTCAATGTCAAGAGAGTAGTCATAAAACAGCTCCTCCCCAACCTTGAGGGCGCGTTTTGCATAAATAAAAACACGGGGTTCACCATCATAAATACCCTCTTTTGTTTCGCAAATAGGCTTGCATGAGTGATTAATCCAACGCGCGGCATTGCCGCCATACTTTGCATCAATAACCCGACCATCATCTAATGAAAAATAAAAAGTGTGATTGGGGTCTTTGGGATCGTGTGGGTGGCGTTTGACGGCCAACTTCCAACTAATGCGCTCACCCTTGTACTCAATGATAGCTTGGCCTTTTTTGATGGGCTTAGCAACAAAGACACCCCTTCCATGAATAGGGGAGGATTTAACAACAATGGAGGAGCGGTCCACCTTGGGTGGTTTTAATTTTTTGGATGTCATAAATTAAACGTCTAGATTGCGAGCAATAAGGGCATTCTTTTCAATAAATGCGCGACGAGGCTCAACCTCATCCCCCATCAACGTTGTAAAGACCTGATCTGCAGCAATTGCATCCTCAATCTTCACTTGCAAAAGTGTTCTTGAGTTTGCATCCATAGTGGTCTCCCACAGTTGCGATGGATTCATTTCACCCAAACCTTTGTAGCGCTGTCGACTTAATACGCGCTCTGCCTCAGACAGCAACCAAGCAAAGGCAGCCCTAAAGTCGCCAATGGTTTGCTCCTTTTGATTTTTATCTGGGTCGCCGCGGCGAACCTTAGAACCAGAAACCACTTTGCCTGACAAAACGGCAGCGGCATTTGCAAGGCTTTGGTAATCATCCCCGTGAACGAAGTCTGAGTTAATAGAGGACAGCTTCAGGTTTCCATGAATGCGACGGGATAACAACAAGCGGAAGCGCTCTGTACGCTCTTCTTTTTGCACAATAATTTCTGGGGGCAATGCCAACGGATTCAAAGAATCAGCAAGGGCTTGTCTTAATCGATCAGCAGATTCATTTGCTGATATTTCGGTATCCAGATTCAGTGGTGTGCCAGATGCGATTGCGCGAAGGGCATCTTCATCGATAGTCCGCGACAAGCGATCCACAATCGACTGAATCACTTGGTAGTGTTTAGCCAACTCATTAAGCGCCTCACCCTCAACAACCTCGCCAGAGGGCGTTTGTAGGGAAGCTGTTTCAAGGGCAATCTTTAACAACAACTGATTTAGCTCATTGTCGTCTTTGATGTACTGCTCACTCTTGCCAAACTTCACCTTGTAAAGTGGTGGCTGAGCAATGTAAATATGGCCCCGCTCAATCAACTCAGGCATCTGTCTGTAGAAGAAGGTAAGTAATAAGGTTCTAATGTGGCTGCCGTCAACGTCCGCGTCGGTCATAATGATGATGCGGTGATAACGAAGTTTGTCTGCCTTATATTCTTCAATACCAATGCCGGTACCAAGAACGGTAATTAACGTGACCACCTCTTGACTGGCCAGCATTTTGTCAAAGCGTGCTTTTTCTACATTCAGAATTTTTCCCTTAAGTGGGAGAATAGCTTGAAAGCGACGATCACGCCCTTGTTTGGCAGAGCCTCCCGCAGAGTCGCCCTCGACAATAAATAACTCGGATTTGGTTGGGTCTTTCTCCTGACAATCAGCCAGCTTACCAGGCAAGCCCAAGCCATCTAAGACGCCTTTGCGGCGCGTCATGTCGCGCGCTTTTCGCGCCGCCTCTCGTGCACGTGCTGCATCAACAATCTTGCCGCACAAAATCTTGGCGTCCGCTGGGCGCTCTTGCAAATAAGCGCTTAGAGCTTCTGCAACAATTTCCTCAACAGGCCCGCGAACCTCACTAGATACCAACTTATCTTTAGTTTGGCTAGAGAATTTTGGCTCTGGAACTTTGACAGATAAAACGCAGGCTAAGCCCTCGCGCATATCATCACCAGAAATTTCTACCTTAGCTTTTTTGGCAACTTCATTTTCATCAATATATTTATTGATCACCCGTGTCATTGCAGCGCGTAAGCCAGTTAAGTGTGTGCCGCCATCTCGCTGCGGAATATTATTGGTAAAACAAAGTACTTGTTCGCTAAAGCTATCATTCCATTGCATAGAGACTTCAGCAGTAATTTGGCCGCCCAAGTCTGAAGGGCGAGCACCCTCAGCATAAAAAATGTTGGGGTGCAATACGTTTTTGGTTTGGTTGATATATTCCACAAACCCCTTCACACCACCCGAGAAAGCAAAATCCTCTTCTTGACCGGTGCGTTGATCAATTAATTTGATGTGTACGCCATTATTTAAAAACGATAGCTCGCGAATGCGCTTAACCAAAATCTCGTAATGGAACTCTACGTTTCCAAAAATGGTTTCGTCTGCTAAAAAATGTACCTCTGTTCCTGAAAGCTCGGTATCCCCGGTAACGCTAATTGGAGAAACTGCAACACCATTCTCTTCAACGATATTGCGATTTTGAATTACGCCGCGCGCAAACTCCATGTAGTGCGCTTTACCATCACGGCGAATGGTTAATTTCAACCACTTCGATAGCGCGTTTACGCAACTTACACCCACACCATGAAGACCGCCAGAAACTTTGTAGCTGTTTTGGTCAAACTTACCACCCGCGTGCAGCTCAGTCATCACAATTTCAGCCGCACTTCGCTTTGGCTCGTGCTTATCGTCGTATTTAATACCTGTCGGAACACCGCGGCCATTATCAACGATGGAGATAGAGTTATCTGTTTGAATCACCACAGTAATCTCGGAACAGTATCCCGCCAAAGCTTCATCAATGGAGTTGTCTAAAACCTCAAAAACGAGATGATGTAAACCGGTTCCATCAGAAGTGTCTCCGATGTACATACCAGGACGTTTACGAACAGCCTCAAGACCCTCTAGGATTTGAATCGATGCAGCGCCGTATTGCTCTACTACTTTTTTTTCTTCAGTCATTTTTTTCTAAGTTAAATACGCATTGGCATCACAACATATTTAAAACTCTCTGAGCCAGGCAGAGTAATTACAGCACTGCTATTTGCATCACCCAAGCTAATTTGAACTTTCTCGTTCTTTAGATTTGATAAAACATCAAGTAAATAGCTGACGTTAAATCCAATCTCCACGGCATCACCTGCATAGTCAGTTTCAATCTCTTCTTGAGCTTCTTCCTGCTCAGCGTTGGTTGATTGAATAGTGATACGGTTAGGGGATAAAGAAAAACGGACACCCTTGAATTTGTCTGTTGTCAAAATAGCAGCGCGCTGGAGTGCTGATTGCAGAGCATCACGCCCAACCACTAATGAGTTTTTCTGCCCCTTAGGAATCACACGCTGGAAGTCTGGGAATTTGCCTTCAACCAACTTTGAAATCAACTCAATATCACCAAAAGAAAACTTCACTTGATTTGCAGTCAAGCTAATTTCCAAAGACTCATCAGAATCCTCAAGCAAATGCTGGCACTCTAAAATTGTTTTGCGAGGAATAATAATTTCTTGTTTTTGACCTGAGCCAGACGGTGCCTCAGCTAACTCAACTTGTGAATAAGCAAGGCGATGACCATCCGTTGCTACCGCAACCACATCTTTACCCTCAATCACCAACAACATGCCGTTTAAGTAGTAGCGAATATCTTGTTGCGCCATTGAAAAGTGAACTTGGCTAATGAGTTGGCGAAAACTTTTTTGAGACATCTTCCATGCAGCAGTAACTTCACCAACGCTTTGCATCACCGGAAATTCTGTTGCTGACAAAGTTTGCAAAGAAAAGCGGCTCTTACCGCTTTGTACAACCATTTTGTTGTCCTTAAGATTTAAAGACACCGGCCCCTCTGGTAGCGCGCGTAAGATATCCAATAATTTCCTTGCAGCAACAGTCGTTGTTACATCCTCTGTGCCAACACCAAAGTTAGCGTTAGTTGTTATTTGGATTTCAATATCAGTAGAGATAAAAGAAACCTTCTCTCCAACCTTTTTAAATAATAAATTTGCCAAGATTGGCAGTGTGTGTCTGCGTTCAACAATTCCACTAACAACCTGGAGGGGTTTTAGTAGGCTATCGCGAGAAGTGTTAACGAGTTGCATTGCTTTTAAATCCTTGTATGTATCTTAGTAGTAATAGTAATAAGGTCTTGAAATTCCGTGGATAAGTCAAAAACTCTACATAAAACAGTATCTTGGAGACTAAAAAACCTGTGGAAAACTTTTGTATAAACGCTGCATAAAAAGGGGATAACTTTTTATCAACACCCTATTTTTGCATGAAGCCGAGTCTTTCCACAATTTATCCACACTCAATACCCAAACTTATCCCCAGGGTTGTCCACAAGCTTATCCACAAGCAAGAAACTATGCTTTCAGGGTTTGCTCAATAACGTGAATTTCATGGTTTAACTGTCCGTCGTGCGCCCGCTCATCCGTAATCTTGCGAACCGCATGTAGGACGGTTGTGTGGTCCCTACCGCCGAATAATTCACCAATCTCAGGGAGGCTTTTTTGAGTCAACTCCTTAGCCATAAACATCGCAATTTGGCGGGGCCTAGCAATATTAGCCGGACGCTTTTTGGAGTACATATCCGCAACCTTAATGCTGTAAAAATCCGCTACAGCCTTTTGGATGTTTTCAACAGAAATTTGGCGATTTTGAATAGAAAGCAAGTCTTTCAGCGCTGTTCTGGCAACCTCAATGGTTACCTCTCTGCCATGAAAGCGAACAAAAGCAAGGATCTTTCTTAAAGCTCCCTCTAATTCACGAACGTTTGAGCGGAGATGTTTGGCTACAAAGAACGCCACATCCTCACTCATGGGAATGCCTTCGCTAATGGCTTTTTTCATCAAAATAGCTACGCGCATCTCTAGCTCCGGCGGCTCAATCGCAACCGTTAAACCAGAGTCAAAGCGAGAAATAAGGCGATCATCTATACCCGCCATTTCTTTGGGGTAGGTGTCGCTGGTAATGATGACTTGGGCTTTATTGTTTAATAAGGCCTCAAATGCATAAAAAAACTCTTCTTGCGTTCTAGATTTGCCGCTAAAAAACTGAATATCATCAATTAACAACAAGTCTAGAGAGTGGTAATAGCGCTTGAAGCGATCAAATGCTTTTTGTTGGTATGCGCGGACCACATCTGATACATACTGTTCGGCGTGAATATAGCGGATTCTGGCATTAGGCTTTTCCTTCAGAAGGTGGTTGCCAATAGCGTGGATCAGATGGGTTTTGCCTAAACCAACCCCACCATATAAAAACATTGGGTTATATGAGGTGCCTGGGTTATGTGCCACTTGAATTGAAGCGGCTCTAGCCAGTTGATTGGCCTTACCAGTTACAAATGTTTCAAAAGTTAGGCTTGGGTTGAGTTTGGAGCGGTCTTCAATCTCAAAAGCGCTCTCCTCGACCGAAGCGCTAGGCCCCACCATTTCAATCGACACGGCTTTTTGTGCTGGCTCGTCCACGACCAGCGGGGTTGCGGCGCTTGTTGCGCCGCCCTCAACCGCCAAGGTAAAGCCTACATTTATCGGGCGCCCAAAGTACTGTGAGGCCAATTCCTGGAAGCGGTCCGCAAATGTCTTTTTGATCCAATCAAGCTTAAAGCGATTGGGAGCGCCTATTGTTAGTGAGTCATCACTTTCAATAAAAGACAATAGAGTTAGGGGCTGAATCCATGTTTTAAACTGTTGGGGCGACAGTTCGCGGGACAAAATGCCGATAGCATCATCCCAAAACCCCAGTGGGCTAATTGAATTCAAGGTGGGGGGATTGTGTAAGTTGCTCATATTTTTGGAGGATTCATTGTAGCGATGCCCCAAAGTTATCCACAAGCAAGAAAAACGTGGAAAAGCTGTGGATAACTTGTGAATAATAAGAAAATCTCCATCTAAATTAATGATTTAAATGAAATCTAAGTAAAAATAGAGAAAAACACCTACATATTCATCAAGATTGATTGACCTTTTGCTCTGCAACAAGGAAAATACTCGGTTTTCCAGGGATTAAACATGAAAAGAACTTACCAACCCTCAGTAACCCGTCGCAAGCGCACACATGGCTTCCGTATTCGCATGAAAACCAAAAGCGGACGCGCAGTTTTAAATGCTCGTCGTGCAAAAGGCCGTAAGCGTTTGGCTGTTTAATTTAGCCCTTGAATAGCGCAAGGATTTCTGAATTACTAAAAACGCGCCCCAAGACAAGTTTGTACTGGGGCATGTATGTTGCATCTACTCAAGAAGGCTTTCAGCCTGACTTGGGTGTTGCAGTTGCAAAAAAGTTGGCCAAAAGAGCGGTTGATCGAAACCGCCTGAAGCGGATGATCCGTGAATTGGTTTGGGCTGCTCAAGCCAAGACATTAAATAGAGATGTAGTGGTTAAGCTCAAAAAACCAATTGGTCGTGAGACTTGCGGCAAACTCAGAAAAAAAGAAAAAGAAGTTCTGCGCTCTCAGATTTCGGAGTTAATTTGACGTGCACGTTTTAAATAATGTAGCCATTAGGTTGGTAAAAATTTATCAACTAGCCTTGAGTCCGTATTTTGGGATGCACTGCAAATACGTGCCCAGCTGTTCGCAATATGCTTGTGACTGTTTTAGTCACTATGGATTTATTAAAAGCTTTGGGCTTACGGTGTGGCGTATATTGCGTTGTAATCCATGGTCACACGGTGGACATGATCCCGCCTTAAAAGAAACAAAACATCAATTTAAGTGAATGTAAATGGACTTTAAAAAAACAATTCTCTGGGCTGTATTCTCGATGTCGGGTCTTATGCTCTACAACAATTGGCAGGTTCATGAGGGCAAGCCATCTTTGTTCGGTGGGGCCCCAGCAAGCACTACTGCGCAGGCTGATAAGACAGCAACTGCAAACAAGGTTGATGTACCTACACAAATATCGGGCGCCCCAATTGTGGCGGCAACACCAGCCGTAAGTAGTGGCGCAATCGAAAGCGCAGAAAAATTCACTTTACAAAACGATGTGCTCATCTTGGAAATTAGTGCAAGTGGAGCAAATATCGTTGATGCAAAGCTATTAAAAGCCTTAACCGCAGACAATAAACCGGTCGAATTATTTCAATACACACCAACACACAAATACTTTGCGCGCTCAGGTTTGATTTCTCTAAACAATGATCTTCCAAACCACACAAGCGCATTTAAATTAATTCAATCTGGAAAAGATGGCTCTGGCAGACCATTTGCTGTTTTTGCTAGCGAGCGAAATGGCGTCAAGCTAGAAAAAACATTCATCCTAAATCCGGGTAGTTATGTTGTGGATGTAGGGCACCGCGTTACCCAATCCAGCAATAACCCCAACCCACTGGTTCTCTATACAGAGATCGTTCGCGACGGTTCACAGGAACAAAAAATTGGCCCCCTTGACGGCGCCTTTTCTGCAAGCACCTTTACTGGTCCGGCAGCATACACCGATAAAGAAAAATTCAATAAGCTAGAGTTCACGGCGATTGATAAAAATAAAATCACCATTCCAACCCAGGTAGGAGCTGGTGAGCCAGCGTGGATTGCAATGGTTCAGCATTACTTTGCGAGCGCATGGATTCCGAGTGATAAGGTTGCGCGTGATATTTATGCTGGCAGAATTGATAATAATCTGTATCGAATTGGTATACAAACCCCTCTTGGGGTTGTTGCCCCCGGCTCTACAGTTGTGGAAAAAGCTAAGCTGTTTGTTGGTCCACAAGAAGAAAAAGTTTTGGAGACAATCGCTCCAGGCTTTGAGTTACTTAAGGATTATGGCTACCTAACCATCATTGCAAAACCAATTTTCTGGCTACTAGAAAAAATCCATGGTTATGTGGGTAACTGGGGTTGGTCGATTGTTCTTTTGACCATATTGATTAAGTTGGTGTTCTTCCCCCTCTCTGCTGCAAGCTACAAGTCAATGGCCCGCATGAAAGAGGTTCAGCCGCGCTTGGTTGCCATGAAGGAGCAGTACAAGGGTGAGCCACAAAAACTCAATCAAGCGATGATGGAGATGTATCGCAAGGAAAAGATCAACCCACTGGGCGGTTGTTTGCCGGTTGTGATTCAGATTCCAGTATTTATTGCGTTGTATTGGGTTCTGTTGTCATCTGTTGAGTTACGCGGCGCACCTTGGATTTTATGGGTGCATGACCTATCGCTTCCAGACACCTCAATTAGTGACTTTTTGGGCATTACACAACTTTTCTTCCCCATTGGAATTTTGCCAATCATTATGGCTGTTTCAATGTTTGTGCAAACAAAACTAAATCCAACGCCACCCGATCCAATTCAGGCGAAAGTGATGATGTATATGCCACTTGTTTTTTCTGTGATGTTCTTCTTCTTCCCGGCTGGTCTGGTGTTGTACTGGGTTGTAAATAACTTACTATCAATTGCACAGCAGTGGCAAATTAATCAAATGTTTGGAAAGAAGCCCGCTAAGTAATTTGCGCGCCACATAAAAGTTTGTAAAAATTTGACAGCAATGATGACGAGAAAATTGCCTATCATTGCTGTCGCAACCTCGCCAGGAAAGGCTGGCGTCGGCGTTGTGCGTATCAGCGGTCAAAACCTTGGCGGACTCGCACACGCCCTTTTTCATAAGAAACTCTCGCCAAGACAAGCTAATCTACTAACGCTGTGTGATGAACATGGCCAAGCGATTGATCAGCTCATTGCAATTTATTTTGTTGGCCCAGCCTCCTTTACGGGCGAAGATGTTTTAGAGCTGCAGTGTCATGGTGGCCCACAACTTCTTGAGTTAGTGATGAAGCGTTGTCTTGCGCTAGGCAAAGATGAGGGCTTGGTTATTGCTGAGCCAGGAGAATTTACTCTGCGCGCTTATTTAAACAACAAGATTGATTTAACTCAGGCAGAAGCGATCGCTGATTTAATTGATGCCCAAAGTGAGGCTGCAGTGCGTGGCGCAGCCCGCTCCCTACAGGGCGCTTTTTCTGATGACATCAATAGTCTGATTGAAGAAATTACACAACTCAGAATATTGGTTGAGTCGACCTTAGACTTTCCTGAGGAAGAAATCGAATTCCTAGAAAACGCCCAAGCCCGTCAGCGTTTGACTGCTGTTAAAGAAAAATTACAGGTATTGCGTGCTGGCGCAAAGCAGGGAAAAATTTTGCGAGACGGAATTCAGTTGGTTCTAGCTGGGGCGCCTAATGTTGGGAAAAGTTCTTTGCTAAATCGATTGGCTGGAGAAGAGGTGGCAATTGTTACGCCCATTGCCGGAACCACCCGAGACCGAGTCAAAGAAAGCATCACTATCGAAGGCGTTCCTATGCATATCATTGATACAGCAGGCCTTCGCGACACAACCGATATTGTGGAAGCAAAGGGCATAGAAAGATCTTGGGATGCAATCCGTTTGGCGGATTTGGTGATTTTTTTAACCGACGCCGAGTCAGGGGCCCGGCAGGACGAGCTAAAAATCCAGATTTTGAAGGAGTTGCCACCCAAATGTGCTGTTCTAGAGCTTATAAATAAAGTCGATTTATTGCAGGATGCCTCAAAGGTGTCGTCACCGCCCAATACTTTGTTGATTTCTGCCAAAACTGGAGTTGGTATTGAGCAGTTAAAACAGAAAATTCTGGAGCTTGTGGGGTGGTCGGGACCTCAAGAAGGCACTATTTTGGCTCGTAGAAGACATTTGGACTGCATTGAGCGAGCTGCTGAACATATAGAAAAATCAGAGCAGTTCGCAGCAAATGGCAACAACTCGCTTGAATTGTTTGCCGAGGAGCTCTCTTTGGCTCAAAAACACCTCGGTGAAATTACCGGAAAACTGCTTCCAGACGATCTTTTGGGGAAAATCTTCAGTCAATTTTGTATTGGCAAGTAAAGGGTTTGTGCTGTGGGGACACCGGGGTAAAAGTCACCCAAAATGTTAAAATTGCTAGATTAAAAAATTCAATTTTCATAGGGAAACAGATGACTTCAACTATCAGCGGCCAAATCAATGTAAATCCGCCAGCTTACGTAAAAAACAAGCATTTAATTGAGTGGGTTGGCGAAGTTGCCGCACTTACCAAGCCTGATGCCATTCATTGGTGTGATGGCTCGCAAGCTGAATACGATAAATTGTGTGAGTTGTTGGTCAGTGCGGGCGTATTTAAGCGTCTCAATCCTGCCAAACGTAAAAATTCATTTTTAGCTTTGTCTGATCCTGAGGATGTAGCCCGCGTCGAAGATCGCACCTTTATTTGCTCCGCCAAGAAAGAAGATGCTGGCCCAACCAATAACTGGGTAGAGCCAAGTGAAATGCGCGCAACATTGAACCCATTGTTTGATGGTTGCATGCGCGGAAGAACAATGTATGTAGTGCCATTTTCTATGGGTCCAATCGGCTCACCTATTGCCCACATTGGGGTTGAATTGTCTGATAGCCCATACGTTGCAATTAATATGCGCCTCATGACTCGTATGGGTAAAGCGGTAATTGATCAGCTTGATACTGATGGCGAGTTTGTTCCTTGTATCCACACAGTTGGTAAGCCTTTGGCTGCTGGCGAAAAAGATGTTGCATGGCCTAATAATAAGAACAAATACATTGTTCATTACCCAGAGACCCGTGAGATCTGGTCATTTGGTTCGGGTTACGGCGGTAACGCATTATTGGGTAAAAAGTGCTTTGCATTGCGCATTGCCTCCAATATGGGTCGTGATCAAGGTTGGTTGGCTGAGCACATGCTGATCCTGGGCGTAACCTCACCTGAAGGCAAGAAATACCATATTGCAGCCGCATTCCCTTCTGCATGCGGCAAAACCAACTTCTCTATGATGATTCCTCCAAAAGGATTCGAAGGTTGGAAAGTAACTACCATTGGTGACGACATTGCTTGGATCAAGCCGCGCAAAGATGCTGTTACTGGCAAAACCCGTTTATTTGCAATCAACCCAGAGTCTGGCTACTTTGGCGTGGCTCCCGGAACCAATCGTCAAACAAATCAAAACTGTATCGATTCTCTCAATCAAGATGTGATTTTCACAAATGTTGGCTTGACTGATGATGGTGATGTTTGGTGGGAAGGTTTGACAGAGACCCCGCCAGCACATTTGATCGACTGGCAGGGCAAAGACTGGACTCCTGCTGATGGCGCTGCTGGTCGTAAAGCTGCACATCCAAATTCACGCTTCACAGTTGCTGCAACGAACAACCCTGCGGTTGATCCAAACTGGGATGATCCTGCTGGAGTTCCTATTGATGCGTTCTTGTTTGGCGGCCGTCGTTCGAACACCGTTCCTTTGGTTAGCGAGGCCCGGAATTGGGTCGAGGGTGTTTATATGGCCGCAACATTGGGCTCGGAGACAACGGCGGCAATTACTGGCCAAATCGGCGTTGTGCGTCGCGACCCATTTGCAATGATTGCATTTGCTGGTTACAACATGAGTGATTATTTCCAGCATTGGCTTAATATTGGTAAGAGGCTAGAAGCTGAAGGCGCCATATTGCCCAAGATTTACTGTGTGAACTGGTTCCGCAAGGATGAGAATGGCAAGTTTATATGGCCTGGCTTTGGTGAAAACATGCGCGTTCTCTCTTGGATTTTGGGTCGTGCAGAAGGTACAGCAAACGGCAAAGAAACACCATTTGGCATTTGCCCAGAGCACAAGGACTTGCAGTGGAATGGCCTTGATTATTCGGCTGATAAGTTTGCTAAAGCAATTCATGTTGCAGTTGATGATTGGAAAAACGAACTCAAGCTACATACAGAGTTGTTTGATCATCTTGGCGACCGTTTGCCAAAAGAGCTCAAAGAGACTCGATCTAAGATTGAACAACGCTTGAATGCTTAAGTTACAAAAACTTTAGCAATACTCTACGTTACATCTAGATTTATTCAATGATCAAACCCCAACACCATGAAATAGTGGTGATTGGGGCAGGTATTTGCGGTGCAACCATCGCAAATGAGTTGCTCGAGCGCGGTAAAGCAGTCTGTATTGTCGACGCAGCTCCCTCACCCGCCACAGCTTGCTCAAGTCACGCTTATGCGATCGCCCACCCACATATTGGCAAAGGCTCTCCTCGCCTTTTGCGCTTAACGCGCATTGCTTTTTTGCTCGCAGAAGCACGCTGGAAAAATGTGTGGCGCCAGCACGGGATATTTCAGCCGACCAAAAAAGACAAAACTTTTGATCACGCAGAAACGACAGAGCATCTTCGCTCCTTGGGCCTTGATCGAGACATGGCAATTGCTTTGGATGCAGGGGAAGCAATAAAGGTTTGTGGAGTTGAGCAAAGCGGTGTTTGGTTGCCTCGCGGCGCAGGCTTAAATTTGCATGAAACAAGTAAAGTGCTGTTGCAAGAACATCAGAAATTAACTTGTTTGTGGAATGCTCGGATTGAGCGTCTAGAGGAGCAAGGCAATCAGTGGCATTTATTTGATGCCTCAAGCAAACTTATTCTGACGGCAAATAAAGTGGTTGTGGCCTGTTCCATGGAGGCCAAAGCTCTCATGGGTAGCGTTGGCATTCGTTTGCCCTTAAGGCCGGTGCGCGGTCAGCTCAGCATATTCAAGATTAAAGAAGGTGACGCTTGGATTAAAAGGCTTCCTAAGGTTGGCATATCTGGCGATGGGTATTGCTTGCCCGCTGAAAGGCTTGATGACGGCAGCTACCTATGGATTGTGGGCTCCAGTTTTGATGAGGGCGAAGACGATCTGTCGCCAAGAGAGACTAGCAATGATTTCAATCGTGAGCAAGCGAAGGGTTTAGTGAATTATCCAGATGGAGACCTCCACTCTTTAATAAAAGCCGGTGAATTTATTGGTGTTCGCTGTGTAGCTGGAGATCGCCTACCAATCATTGGCACGCTGACTCAGTGCCCAGGAATATTTTTGGCAACCGCTTTAGGGTCAAGAGGAATCTTGTGGTCCGCTCTAGCGGCCAAGCTTGTTACTGCTCAGCTACTAGAGGATGACTTCGCTTTGCTTACGCGCTTGGGTTTTGCAGCAGATTTAGTTGCTGCACTGGCTCCAGCCCGCTTTTTTGCTGGGGCAGCACCATCAGCCTTAGGTGCCTTAGCTTCAAACTCAAAACCAATTTTGCCAGCTGAATCTAAGGCTAAATAGGCTTTAAAGCCACGCCCAGTTCGGTTTGACTTGAAGTTAGTCAGCAGATCTGTTTTGCCTTCTTTCAGCAATTTCTGAACTTGCTCTGCAGAAACTTCTTGCTGCAGTACCACTTTTCCGGTTTTGAAATCGCAGGACTTGCTAGGCCCAGTATTGTTTTCACAAACGTAACGCATGCCATCTTCATACACCGCACCAGAGCATTTTGGACAAACACCTAGGGCTTGTCGACCTGTGAAATCAACTGCTTCAGTTTCGTCATCTTGCGCATTACCAAAATCAAACTCGAGCTTAAACCCAGCGTTTGGATAATCTTTGTCGTCTTCTGGAATTTCGCTTAACTTAATAATAGCTGCAAACGGGCGACCCATTTTGCTGCGGAATCCTTGCAATGGGCCGATTGTTTTTTCACGCAACAACTCTTCAACCTCGGGATATTCAAAAGCGCGTCCACCAGGTGTTTTGCTGATAGTGAAGCCACACTTTTCGCAAGCAAAACGGCGGTAGTTCTCTTTGACTGGACCCTTACAGTGCGGGCACGGTGTGGTCATGGTGGCATAGTCGCCTGGAATCGTATCGCTGTCGTATTCTTTGGCGCGCTTGACGATGCGCTGAGTCATTTGCGCAATCTCTTGCATGAAGGTATCGCGATTCATCTTGCCCTGTTCGATGAGCGACAGCTTGTTTTCCCAGCTACCAGTTAAATCAGGACGAGTTAACTCTTCGACATCTAAGCCGCGCAACAAAGTCATTAACTGAAACGCTTTTGCAGTCGGAATCAGCTCGCGCGCTTCACGGACAATGTATTTTTCTGCAAGCAAGCCTTCAATGATGGCGGCGCGTGTTGCAGGAGTGCCTAAGCCTTTTTCGGCCATAGCTTCGCGCATCTCATCGTCATCAACCCATTTGCCCGCGCTTTCCATTGCGGATAGTAAAGTTGCCTCGGTATAGCGTGCTGGCGGTTTAGTTTTTAAAGGCACAGCAGCAATAGATTCTGTTTGTACTGCCTCGCCCTCTTGGACCGGAACCAGCTCATCATCGGCTTGATTAGATTTACCGTAAACCGTTAGCCAGCCTGGGTTTACGAGCATGCGACCCTCGGTTTTGAAGTGGTGTCCCGAGACCTCAGTGATGCGGGTTGTGACGCGGAATTCTGCAGCAGGATAAAACACCGCTAAGAAGCGACGCACAACCAAGTCATAGAGTTTTGCTTCAGGCTCACTTAAATTCTTAGGCGTCTCTAAAGTAGGAATGATCGCAAAGTGGTCAGAAATTTTAGAGTTATCAAAAATTCGCTTATTTGGTTTAACCCAGCCGTATCCTGCCTTAGCTTTCGGATCCTTCGGATCGCCCTGCAAGATTTGTTTAGCAAAAGCGCGATAGTCTTGCGAGTGCTCAGCAAGATTTTCCATGGTTTGTTTAACGGTATCGAGGTAGTCCTCAGGAAGTGCTTTTGCATCAGTACGCGGATACGTTAATACTTTATGACGCTCATATAGCGCTTGTGCAAGACCTAAAGTATTTTTTGCAGAGAAGCCAAAACGTGCGTTTGCTTCGCGCTGTAAGCTTGTTAAATCAAATAGCTGCGGCGCCAGCTGGGTGGCGGGTTTAGCCTCTTCGGTAACATTTGCTTTTTTATCGCGACAGGCCGCCACAATGCTTTGCGCCGCCGCCTCGCTCCATAAGCGGTTCTCGCGTGCATCGGGCTCAGCAACATCTTTTTTAAATTTTGGATCAAACCAACGCCCCTCATAGACGCCGGCTGCAGCGATAAATTCCGCTTTTACTTCCCAATAATCTTTTGAGATGAATTTACGAATCAACTCTTCACGCTCGACAACAATTGAGAGTGTTGGAGTCTGCACGCGACCAACAGTCGTTAAGAAAAATCCACCACTTTTGCTATTAAAAGCAGTCATTGCACGCGTGCCATTAATGCCGACCAGCCAGTCTGCTTCTGAGCGGCAACGGGCTGCATCAGCAAGTGGCCTCATATCGTCATCTGTACGTAAGTTAGAAAAACCCTCGCGAATTGCCGCTGGCGTCATTGACTGGAGCCATAAACGTTTAATGGATTGCGATGCTTTTGCATGTTGTGCGATTAAGCGGAAGATCAATTCACCCTCACGTCCTGCGTCACAAGCATTAATTAGTGCGGTGACATCTTTGCGCTTAATCAGTTTTTGTAAAACCTTGAGGCGCGATTCTGTTTTTGCAATCGGACGCAAGTCAAAATAAGGAGGCACTACTGGTAAATTGGCAAAAGACCATTTGCCGCGTTTTACGTCAAACTCCTCGGGAGCGGCGATTTCCAATAGGTGACCAACGGCTGATGATATTAAGAATTCATCACTTTCAAAATAATCTTCATATTTAGTAAAGCCTCCTAAGGCCTTGGCAATGTCATTGGCAACAGAGGGCTTCTCTGCAATGATGAGCGCCTTAGGGTGATCCCCGGCGGTAGTCTTTGGGCTGCTTTTTTTGGTAGTTGCTTTAGTTGCCACGCGTTTTGCCTAAATTTGAGCTAGAAATGATGTTTTTCGGGGTAAAACGGATGATCAATTTAAACCAAAATAGACCACAGCCAATTGCATACCCCTTTTTTATTATTAACCGATAAATTAGGAAAAGTCCAAAACACCCTATTTTTGGACTATTTTGTGTAGATGAAAATACAGCCTTTTAAGTCAAAAACCCGCTTTTTAGGTATTTAAAGAAGGTTTTTTGCTAAAAACAAAGTTCTTCGAGAACGTCATCCGGTCTAAAGGCCAGTTTTGCCCCTTGTTGAATTAACAAGTGACAACCGTAAGAATAATGACTAGCTATGGGCCCAGGAAGGGCAAAAACCTCTCTTCCCATTTCTGCAGCAAGGCGGGCGGTGATGAGGGAGCCGGACTTTTCGGCCGCCTCTACCACTACCACACCAAGTGCTAGGGCCGCAATTATGCGGTTTCGCCTAGGAAAGTGAAATGCTTTTGGCCCTGCCCCTAGTGGGAGTTCGGAGATCAAAAGCCCCTGTTGGCTAATGGCTTGGGATAGGTCAATATTTTGGCGTGGGTAAACAATGTCTATCCCGGTCCCCAATACCGCTGCAGTAGGATATTTGGCTCCCAGATCAAGAGTGGCCTGGTGGGCGGCACTATCTACCCCCTTTGCCAAGCCAGAAAGTATCAGTAAGCCTCTTTTTGATAGCCCTTGAGCAAAACGGCGTGCGTTTTTTAGGCCCTCTGGGCTGGCGCTTCTTGAGCCCACGATGGCAATCATGGGCGTCTTCATAAGCCTGACATCGCCATATATATAAAGTGTTGCTGGAGGGTCATACAAATCATAGAGCCTGGGCGGGTAATCTGGACTACCACGATGAATTTGTATGGCGGGGTTTGATTCGTGCAGTGTTTTCATAATCCAATTTTGTTCTTTAGGGGAATTGCAACAATCAGGACAGACTGATAGCTCTGTTGGATAATTCTTATATGGCTTTGTTAACCGTCCTTTGTTACCCAGACCCTCGCCTGCACAAGGTTGCTAAACCTGTAGCGCAGGTGGATGCTCGTATTAAAAAAATTGTTGCCGATATGGCGGACACAATGTACGAGGCGCCTGGCGTTGGCTTGGCGGCTACCCAGGTAGATGTTCATGAGCGCATCGTGGTGATTGATATATCCGATGATCAAAACGAGCTAATGGTTTTTATCAACCCAGAAATCGTTTGGGCAAGTGAGGAAACTAAATCTTGGCGCGAGGGTTGTTTATCTGTTCCTGAGTTTTATGACGAGGTTGAAAGGCCTGCAGAAATACGCGTGAAAGCTTTAGATGTTGACGGTAAAGAATTTGAAATCGCAGCAGATGGTTTATTGGCCGTTTGTTTGCAGCACGAGTTAGATCATTTACAGGGAAAAGTATTTGTTGAGTATTTGTCCTTGCTAAAGCGAACCCGTATCTCACAAAAAATGAAGAAGCGCGCTAAAGAATTAGTAGGTCAGCGCTAAGCGCCCCAATGAAAATTGTTTTTGCTGGAACTCCTGAGTTTGCTGCGCAAGCAATGCGCGCGATTCACGATGCAGGCCATGAAATTGTTTTAGCCTTAACGCAACCTGACCGTCGTGCTGGCAGGGGCATGCACTTGCAGGCAAGTCCGGTCAAAGAGTTTGCTTTGCAAAACAATATTCCAGTATTGCAACCCGATTCATTAAGGCGCACAAGCACTGACCCGCAAAAGCAGGCTCAGGCACAAACAGCATATGAGTATTTGGCTGCAATTGAGTTTGATGTCATGGTGGTAGTTGCCTATGGCCTGATTTTGCCCCAAGAAATTTTGGATATTAGCGAGAAGCCAGGCAGACATGGCAGTTTTAATATTCACGCCTCATTACTGCCGCGTTGGCGAGGTGCAGCACCAATTCAGCGAGCGATTGAGTCGGGAGATCTCAAGACAGGTGTTTGTATTATGCAAATGGATGTTGGCTTAGATGCTGGAGATACAGTATTAGTTGCTGACCTTGAAATTGCTCATAACGAAACCAGCACAAGCTTGCATGATCGATTGGCACAGCTTGGCTCTAAATTAATCGTAGATGTTTTAAATCAGTTGCAGCAAGGTAACGATATAAAAAGATTGCCACAAGAAAAAGAAGGTATTACCTACGCCGAAAAAATACTAAAAAACGAGGCGGAAATTGATTGGACCTTAAGCGCTAAAGAAATTGATCAACGTATCCGCGCTTTTAATCCCTTCCCAGGGGCAAGTAGTAAGCTTAATGGCCTAGCAATAAAGTTTTGGAACTCAAGACTTGCAGATGACCGGGCTATAAGCACTTCCGGAAGCCCTGGCGACGTTCTGGGGTTTAGCAATGATGGTGTATATGTCCAATGCGCTACTGGAGTGGTAGAGGTTTTGGAAATGCAAAAGCCCGGCGGTAAAAAAATAGATGCCAAAACATGCGTTCGGTCCATTGGTGAAAAACACTTACACTTTCAATCAAAGGAGTAGAAATGTTTAATTTTGCAAAGACTGCTGTTTTGATGGCGGCGATTACTGCGCTATTTATTGTGGTTGGCGGCATGTTGGGTGGCGAGCAAGGAATGTTGATGGCTCTACTCATTGCGGTTGGTATGAACTTCTTTGGCTATTGGTTTTCTGACACCATGGTATTGAAGATGACGAATGCGCAACAAGTTGATGAAAGATCTGCGCCCCAGTTCTACGGCATAGTAAAAGAGCTATCGGAGAAAGCTGGCTTGCCAATGCCAAAAGTCTTTTTAATTAACGAAGATGCCCCTAATGCTTTTGCAACCGGGCGCAACCCAGACAATGCCTCAGTTGCAGCAACCACCGGTATTTTGAAAATTCTCTCTAATCGTGAATTGCGTGGCGTGATGGCACACGAGTTAGCGCATGTTCGCCATCGTGATATTTTAATTTCAACGGTGGCGGCAACAATGGCTGGCGCAATTTCTGCGCTAGCAAACTTTGCCATGTTTTTTGGTGGGCGTGATTCTGAGGGCAGGCCTAATAACCCGATAGCAAGCTTGATGGTCGCAATACTAGCTCCGATTGCGGCAGGCTTGATTCAGATGAGCATCTCGCGTGCCAGAGAATACGAAGCAGATCGCGGCGGCGCAGAAATCACTGCAGATCCTGAGGCGCTAGCGCATGCGCTAGAAAAGATTCATAACTACGCTCAAGGCATTCCATTTCAAGCTGTAGAGCAACATCCTGAAACCGCACAAATGATGATTCTTAATCCTTTGAGTGCTGGCGGCCTTGCGCAACTTTTTTCAACCCACCCGCCTACTGAAGAGCGAGTGGCACGCTTAATGAGTATGGCAAAAAACGGGACATATCCCGGAGCAAACTAATTTGACTGATCAAAAAACACCCCGCAGTCTCCCGCTCTCTGAAGCAATCACAATTGCTGCACAAGCGATCAGCGAGGTAATGAGTGGAAGATCGCTCACAGAGGTTCTAGATCAGCTTGAAGCACATGAGCGACCAATTGTTCAGAGTTTAAGTTTTGATGCTCTTCGTAAATGGGTGCGCTCTCACGAGTTGATTAAGCAATTTATTCCAAAGACTCCTCCACCAGAAGTGGATCATTTGCTCAGTGTTGCGATTGCTTTATTTTTCCAAGACGTAACTGAGGGCAAAGGCTATCCAGCCCACACCATTGTTGATCAGGCGGTTAAGGCCTGCGGTGAATATGACCAAACAATGTACGCCAAGGGGCTGGTGAATGCAGTCCTGCGCAAGGTGAGTCTATTAGTTCAGCCGCCTGAGGGTGAGAAGCGCTACCCACCGGATCCAATTCCAATGTACGTGCCTGCTTGGTGGCGTGCAAACCTCAAGCGCAATTACTCCAAAGTATGGCAATCCATATTGTTTCAACAAGCCAAGCGTGCACCATTAATTTTGCGTGTAAACCAAAAGCAATATACGCGCGAGCAATACCAATCGCTATTGTTAGAGGCGGGAATTTCATCAAGGCCAATAAATGAATTGGTAGGCATTCAATTGCCTTCAGCGCTTCTTCTGCCTGAGGCGGTGCCAGTTTCTGATCTGCCTGGATTTTACAGTGGTGCCGTTTCTGTACAAGATGCAGGAGCGCAGTTAGCCGCAGTCTTATTAAACCCTCAAGAGGGTGAGTTGGTATTAGATGCTTGCGCTGCCCCCGGTGGAAAAACAGCCCATTTATTGGAGCTCGCAGATTGTTCAATGCAGGCTCTGGAGATCGATGGCGAGCGTATTGGAAAAATTGGGGGCAATTTAGATCGCCTTCGCTTGCATTCCGACAAAGTGAAAGTGCTGCGTGGCGATGCATCAAAAGCAGCGTGGTGGGACGGTATTTACTTTGACAAGATGCTGCTTGATGCTCCCTGCTCAGCCTCGGGAATAGTATCCCGCCATCCAGACATTCCATTTCTTAGGCGTGAGGTAGATATCAAGGCCCTTCAAGAAAGACAGCGCGCAATTATGACCCAGGCATGGAAAATGCTCAAAGTAGGAGGCACACTTTTGTATGTAACTTGCTCCATATTTCCTGAGGAAGGTGATGGGCAGGCTATTTGGTTTGCTGGGCAGCACCCCGATGCGGTACGATTAGGCGCTCCAGGCCAGCTTTTGCCTAGCGAGCTAAATGACGGTTTTTACTATGCTTTGTTTAAGAAAAATGGGCTATGAGCCGAAGAATTAAACAACTTCTTTTCTTGTGCATGATGGTGTTGGGTGTGTTCTCAACCGCCGTCAGTGCAGAAGGTATCAAGATTAAATCCTTTGAGTTAGAGAAGGCGGATAACGACTGGCTTCTCAATGCCACCTTTCAGATTGAGTTGTCACCAGGATTAGAAGACGCAGTGCAAAAAGGTGTTGTTTTATATTTTCAAACAGAGTTCGATTTAACGCGCTCACGTTGGTATTGGTTTGACGAAAAATCTGTCCTAGTGCAAAGACAAACTCGTTTGTCTTATCAGCCGCTCACACAACAATACCGAATTGCTTCAGAAGGCTTTACCTTTTCTTCTAAAACTATTTCTGAGGCTTTGCAAGCGGTTGGCAGTATTGGTGGATGGCTTGTGATGGATAACGCACAATTAGATTCCAGTAGGGCCTACACCGCAGCGTTGCGTATGACCTTAGATCTTAGCAAGCTACCAAAGCCATTCCAGGTAAATGCACTTAATAGTCGCGATTGGAATGTGTCGAGTGATTGGTATCGCTTTCCATTTTCTCCTAACGGCCCTAATCTGATTAAGCGATGAGATCAATAGCAGCTATGCTGGATCCCGGCTTTTTTTCATCCAAAACTTGGAGCAGAAAAATAGTTCCGATAACGATTGGCGTCATCGGTGCATTTGCGTTGCTGCTTTTGGTTTTGCTGGCAATCGCCTCATCAAACACAGAATTTTTTGATAACTACTTTATCTGGCTATATGCCGCTAATGTGGCGATCGGGATTTGTTTAACTTTAGTCATCTTAACTTTGGTAGTTGTCATTGCAGTACGTTGGTATCGAGGACATTTTGGTACGCGTTTGATTGCAAAGCTCGCAATGATTTTTGCATTAGTTGGTATTGTTCCAGGCCTGATTCTGTACGGCGTTTCTTTGCAATTCGTATCACGCAGTATCGAAACCTGGTTTGACGTAAAAGTAGAGACGGCACTTAATTCAGGTTTAGAGTTAGCCCGCGTTACCTTGCGCGTAGCTCAAGAAGAGATTTTGGGTGAGGGCAACTTTATTGCCGAACAGATAGTGCAGATGCCCTCAGGCTCAAGTACTGAGCAAGTTGCCACTGCAGTGATGAAGATTCGCAATCAATTTGGTATCCAAGAAGTTAGCCTGTTCAATATGCAGCGTAATTTGATTTTTACTAGCGAGGTAAAGCCAAAAAAATATTTTCCTGCGCCTGTTGCTGACGTAGTAGATGAGGCATTTAAAAAGAAGGGGATGACTTTTTTAGATCAAATTGAGGTGGAGGGCGGTCAGCGCGGATATCGAATTAGAGCGATCATCCCTATTGTTCGTAAAAAGCCTGCTTATAGCAAAGCTGATTCAGGGAAAGATGGCGATGATAAGTATTTTTTACAGTTAGTACGCTACATCCCAACCCCATTAGCTAAGAATATTTTTGCGGTGGAGTCTGCATATAGCGAATATCAGGAAAAGGCCCTAGGGCGTACTGGTCTGCGTAAAATGTTTGTGGGTACGCTGACCCTAACCCTTTTCTTTGCAGTGTTTGTGGCGATTACCTTGGCCCTCATGTTGGGTAGACAGCTCGCGAGACCTCTTTTAATGCTGTTAAGAGGTACCCAAGCGGTCGCTCAGGGTGACTTGTCGCCTAAGCCGGAGCTTGATACTGGTGACGAGCTAGGCATGCTGACGCGACAATTTAATGTCATGACAAGGCAATTGGCTGATACTCGCACCTCTTTACAAGAATCCAAAGCTTTCTTGGAGCGCGTATTAGGCAGTCTTACAGCGGGTGTATGCATCTTTGATAAAAACTACAACGTTGTTTCTAGTAATGCAGGTGCCGACAGAATTTTTGGTCAAGATCTTACTCAGCTTGACGGGAAGCCACTCAGCAGTAATTCTGCCCTCATCGAATTCGAGGGGGCAATTAGAGAGGGCTTTGCAACGATGAAGCTTGCAGTGCTTGGTGAGAGCGGTATGGATCAAAAAACCGCTCCAACTAGTGCACCAGTTTGGCAAAAACAAATTCAGCTACACAGCACAAATGAGTTTGAAAATGAATTGGGTGTAACTCTTTTTGTCCGAGGCACTGAGTTGACAGGGGATTTACGTATGGTGGTCTTTGACGACATTACAGATGTGGTGAGCGCACAAAGATCGATTGCATGGAGTGAGGTTGCGCGACGTCTTGCCCATGAAATTAAAAATCCTTTGACGCCAATACAACTTTCAGCCGAAAGATTACAGCACAAGCTTGCTGGTAAGCTGAGCCCAGAGCAGGAAGAGATGATTAATCGCAGCACTGAAACCATTATTGGACAGGTGCAGGCCATGAAAGAAATGGTCAATGACTTTAGGGATTTTGCAAAGACACCAACGCCGCAACTAAAACCGGTTTCTATTAACACGCTTACCTCTGAAATTTTGGGTCTTTATGAGGGCAGTCCATTGCGTACCCAGTTAGACCCAAATTGCCCAGAGGTCATGGGCGACCCAACACAGTTAAGACAGGTTATTCATAACTTGCTACAAAATGCCCAAGATTCAACTTTAGAGGGCCCTAATCCCAGCAGTCCAGTAGAGATTAAAACAGAGTTGGTGCCATATGGTGAGCACAATGGACAAGTTCAAAACGCTGTGCGATTAACAATAAGTGATAGTGGAGTTGGATTTCCAGCTAAGATATTGGCAAGAGCCTTTGAACCTTATGTAACAACAAAAAGCAAAGGCACAGGATTGGGTTTGGCGGTAGTCAAGAAAATTATTGACGATCACTCAGCCAAAATAGAAATTCGGAACCGTATGCAGGGCGAGGAAGTAGTTGGTGCGCAAGTATCAATATTGTTTATGAATCTAGCAAAAGAGGCAGCCTAAGCATGGCTAGTATTTTGGTTGTTGATGACGAGATGGGAATTCGTGAGCTTCTCAATGAGATTCTTACGGATGAAGGCCATACCGTGTACTCTGCAGAGAGCGCAATTCAGGCGCGCACTATTCGCGAGCAAATGCGTCCCGATTTAGTTTTGCTAGATATCTGGATGCCTGACACTGATGGCATTACCTTATTAAAAGAGTGGTCCAATACAGGCCAGCTTACCATGCCTGTAGTAATGATGTCTGGCCATGCAACGATAGATACTGCTGTTGAAGCCACTCGCATTGGCGCCCTCAACTTTTTAGAAAAACCAATCGCCTTACAAAAGCTTTTAAAGACCGTAAGAAAGGCGTTGGAGAGCTCTCCAAAATATGTTGAGCCGGAGCAAGAGCGAGTAGTTCAAGCTAGCTCAAATAGTATTTCTGCACCAAAGCAAGTAACGGTTGATTCAGTTAGTTCACCTGCAGAGGGTGAATATATCAGCGGAATTGCAAAAACCTACTTTGATCTTCCTCTGAGAGAGGCAAGGGATTTATTTGAGAAGGCGTACTTTGAGCATCAAATGCAAATCATGGGCGGCAGCATGACTAAGATTTCGGAGTACACAGGCCTAGAAAGAACCCATTTGTATCGCAAGCTTAAAGCCCTAGGTATTGATACCTCTCGCAATAAAGGCGAAAGCTAATCCCTCTAGCAATCAAGGCGACAACCCTAAAGAATTGAGTAATTCCCAACAATTAAAGGGCGACCCAGGGAAATTTGATAGATCCTTAAGCCAATTCGTTATAATTCCAAGTCTTGGCCTGGTAGCTCAGTCGGTAGAGCAGAGGATTGAAAACGTAGGATAGAGGACTAAAACAGTTCTGCACATTGGGTCTAAGCCGAGCAAGACTCACCGCCCGCTAAGCACCGAATCTATTGGCTTCCAGCGGTTTCACATTTCCCCGAATTGGCATCGACAGCGTCGTGTTGGCGAGATATTTTGTTCTGAATGGAGCAACCATCTAGTTATCGCGGACTACTTTCAGCGTCTCCATTTTCTTCTGCAAGAATTCTTGGCGTCCATGTCTCAGAAAGCTTTTTGTACTCTGCAAAGACAAACTTATCTTTAATTCTCAAGCTTTCAAAGACCTCACTAACGGTTTCGTAAGTGAGTGGTTGGCAATAAAGCATCCAAAAAGAGTTATATACAAGATCGTTATCGAAGGCTTTTTTGTTAACAAGCAAAGCCATTTGCTCAAGTCTGTTCAGAAATTTACGTATTTGTTTTGAGTCGGCAGTTTTATCTTGAATTGCGTCCCACTGTTCCCAAATCTCTTTAGAGTGCCTATCTATATAACCTATAGTTTCTCTATAGGCAGCCACTTCAGAATCTTTAGTTAGTTTTATATAAAAGGTAATTATTCCAATAAGGATTGCGGCGGCTGACAGCATAGAGATCTCCATTTAATGGCTTGATCTTCCCACCTTTGACCAATTCGGGCAATCCTCGCCAGCCCTATTCCATCAAGCCTCGCTTGATATAGGATGGTTAATTGCCTGTTCCAAAAGAAACAAATTTATTCAGCGTCTAGAAACGGGACGCTTGGAGTAAAGTTATGGCAATAACCTAAAAGGTTCTAAAAAGGATAAAGATGCCCGAAATGAACTTCACCTCATTTCTTCCAGAATTTAACGAAATTTATGATTCTGATAAAAAGGAGAAAGCATGGGTGGAATTAAGTGCCCAGTTCCGTGAGTTTTGGGCAAATAGAGTTATGGGCTCTGATTGCGATCCAATTTCTGATGAGGATTGCGATAAGGTTATAAAAATTCTTGACAGAAACGGCAAAGGAAACAACAAGGACACAGAAGCAATCGCACGAGCAATGGTGTCACAGGGTGCATGGCGCAGGCTCTTTAACGAACTTCATAAAAATAGAAAATTAGGTGCAGTAGTTAATAAAATCCTAACTGAGCAAGATACAAAGCTAAAAGCTCAATATATTGATGAGCTTTATGGAATGGAGGAAGCCCAAAAGATCTATCTCACTGGCAAAAGTGGAAATACCATCTCTGTATTTTTGGCAGGATTTGATCCTTTTAATAATTTATCCGTTATTTCCCTCAAAGATAGAAAAATACTTTTAGAGTGCCTCAATTCTCCATATGTGGCTGAATTTGATGGGCAGTCTATTGGCGCCAAAATAATCCAGTCAAATGTCGTGCTTACTGATGCGATTAAGGCAAGCGGTGTTTCTGGGGATGCACGGAGGATTTCTGAATATTGTTATTACCCTCCTGTTAAAGAGCTGTGGCGTGGAGAATTTTCTGCGCCACAAGAAGTGTCAAACAATGATCAAGCCAAAGAATTTATTGTTACCGTGGCATCGGATGATGACGATGAGCAACTAGATGTAGGTGAGGTTAGGGATTCAATCAAGATTCAAGGGCTATTGGCAAAGATTGGTGAACAAATGGGCTTTGATATATGGCTGCCCAATCCTGATCGCGCTAGAGTTGCCAAGGTCTGGCAACCACATGATCCACGCACCTTGTTAACAACCTTGCCGCTTTCCTACGATAAGGCTACTCAAAGTACTATCGGTTTGATAGATGTTATTTGGATTAAAAACAAAAGATCTATAGCAAGAGCATTTGAGGTTGAGCACACCACATCCATTTATTCAGGAATTTTGAGAATGGCTGATTTGGTGGCATTACAACCAGATATCAAAATAAAGATGCATATTGTTGCTCCAGCCGATCGACAAGAAAAGTTTTCTACTGAAATAAGAAGACCCGTATTTTCGTATATGACTAATGGACGGCTATCAGATATGTGCACTTTTATTTCATACGATGATGTAAAGCACATCGCAGAGCTAGAGCACCTAAGCTACACAAAGGATGGAATTTTAGAAAACTTTGAGGTAAGCGCAGAACGATCAGACGATTAAGTCAGGCGTCTAGTTAATGGACGCTTGGAAGGGCTAACTCACCATGAGACTATGTAGTTTGCTTCATCCGGACTAGAGAGTTGGCGATCTACGGAGTAGCCTAATTTTTTCAATAGCTCCTCAAGTGCAAGTTCTTCATAGACGGTGTGCATCTCCGCCTTATTCTCAAACTTAATAATGTTCCCATGAGGATCATTTAATAGTGACATATGAAAAGAGCTACTTCCTCTTGATATTTCTTGTTCAACAGAAACGCGAAATGCATTTACAAAAAGCTGACCATGTAAGGAGGCGAGATATGAAAGGCTGACAGCATCAGAATAATCGTTAGTGATGTAGTCCCTGACCTCGTTATCTTTCAGCCTTCCCCACTTTAAATATTTTGCATAGTCGACTCCTTCAGGAGGAATTTCATTTAAGTTAAGCTTTTTAAATATCAAAGCTAGGTACTTAAAGTTTTCCATAAGCTTGGATTTTGTATTGGTAAGAAAGATCTTTAGGTTCGGATCGTCCTCCCCGTCGGCATCAAAATTGATCTCTTGGTACGACTGGTATGCATAAAAGGCATTCAAAATGATGCGCTCATACTTTTCACCATCTTCAATAGCTTCTTCAATATGCTCACATATCTGCTCTAGAAGAAAGGAATCATCTGCGCAATTTCTTAGTCCATTTAAGTCTAATTTGATTGCCCTACATCTTCCTTTGACGGTACCTAAAAGTTCGTATTGTTGTTCATAAGGCATTTTTTCTAATTCATAGTCAATTTGACTTAAACAAAAATCTTCAGCATCTAAGTATGTGATGTCAAGCCCTCTGTCTTCCAGCGCTTTTTCAATTGACTCTAGATTATTAAAGTCATTGCCAATATCGATAAATTCTTCACCATCCATGGCTGCCTCTAGACAACGCTCTAAAACTTGAGTAAGAAGCCTTCGTCTTTTCGCCTGCTCTTCAAATAATTTGGCATTAATTTTTTTCTGTGAGTCCAGTTTTTCATCCAGCGTTTTCTTTATTGATTTTGCAGAGAGCTTCATGATTTCTAACTAGTAGGCATTAAGTGTTTTTTTGAGTTCGGCAATTACCCGCTCTCTCAAACTTTTGGGAGACAGAACCTCAACACCACTACCATGTTTTAGGATTTCCATAACCAACTCAGGATCTTGGTTGTAATCAAATTCCAGTATATAACTGCCCTCTTTATCGAAACTAGAGATTTGTTGTCCATGCCATGTTTCTCCAGCAACCCACCTTGCTCGCTCTGGAGTAAATCTTAATTTGGCTCTTTGTGTGGCCTTTCCAGAAAAGATCCCATAACTCTCTGAAAAGTTTTCTTGTAATTCTTTCTCAGATATTTCTTCCGCTTTTTTATTTAAAAGTTCAGCTTTCTTTATTCCATCTAACGCAAAGCTTCTTAAACCTTTGCGCAAATGACAATAGCCATCTAAGTACCAATTATCTCGATAGAAGATCAAACGCTGTGGTGAAACTTCGCGGTTAGTAGTTGCATCGGCGCCCTTGGAGTAGTACTCAATCTGTAGTCGTTGTCGCTTTAGTAGAGCGTTACCCACCTCTTCGAAGTTTTCAAGAGAGTTCTTGCGAGCAGACATCCCAAAGACCTTGATGCGTTTTCTAAGCTCTTTTGCAGATACTTCAGACTGCCCTAAGATTCCATCAATTATCTCTACCAGCGGATCTATGTGAGCACTTATTAACCCGCCCTGGTCTAAGTTATCTAGAAGGTGTTGCATTAGCACTAAGGCGGTAGCTTCCTTTTCAGAAAACCATAATCCAGGTAGCTCAATTTTCTCACCAGCATTAGGCTTGTCAAACCTATAACCACCTTCAGCGCGATCAAAGACGATGGAAGCATTCATTCGGTCTCGTAGGTATTCAAGATCGCGTTTGAAGGTTGCTTTAGAGATTTCTAGCTCGTCTAGAAAGTCTTGGATCGGCACGCATTTACGTGCCTGAATCATGTATTTGATGCGATGTAACCGCTCCAAGTCACTCATGCCTAAATCCCCTTAAATAATCCCAGTTTTTGTAACTATAGGGGATTGCTGGCTCATTTTGTGAGCTTTTAGCCAATTAATCTGACCCTATTTGAAAAGGGGTTGGAAATGATCAAATTTATTGGACTTTTCTTTATGTTCTTGAGTTGGGCTGCTCAGTCTACTGGTGGCTTTGATATTGGACTGAGCCTTTGGTTTTTGTTTGGAGTATTTTTAGTGTGCAGTGAAGGCATTTTTTCTCACTTGCTGTTTGTGCAGCGTGAAAAAACAAGGGCTAGATATAGAAGAAGATAAATGCTCTAAATATTGGTCATAAAGCTGCTTTTAATATATTTAGAATCAGAGCTCTCATAGGCTATGCCACATGCTGCTTGAACCATAAGTAGTCCAACAGATCCTGGCTTTACTTTGATAGTGTTGGTGACATCTTCTAGCGGATCTTCTACCAATGATCCTCCTGCAAAATGATCTGCAAGTAAATACTTCTTATTGATTACGATTGTTTGATTAAAACAATCAATAGTTTCCTTGTAGACAATAGACCTATATTTAGAGGCATTATCAGAAAAGTCAGATGTTTGAGGCTTGAAATAGTTCCTCATCAAAACAACCTCTATTGTTGAATCAAAGTTTCTTTCTATTTTTTTAGCGTCTATATAGTCTGTAAATTCATCTGAATAGGAAACTTTTTTCCATTCAGCTGCGAACATATTTGGCTTTTTCACATACACAATATCTGGGCTATTAGGTTCTATAGCTTGTATGGCAGAGTAGGCAAGTAAAGGTATGACCATGATGCTGGCGATAGTGGCGCACAAGTATTTTTTCATAGAGGCTCCTATTTTTTGTAACTATAGGAGATCACTGGCTCATAATTTGAGCCATCGCAGATTTAAAGTTAGGTCATTAACTACAACGGAGTCAAAATGAACAAACTGATATGGTCTTCCGAACAAATTCGAGAAGAGCTTCAACGACAAATTAATGAAATTCGAGAGATTGCAGAGGATAAAACTGCCGTTGTAGTGCCCCTACCACAGGAGAACGAGTTAGATATTGCTGGATGTAACTGGAGCATCAACTTTATTCGGAATGGAAATGGATATATGGACGATATTCAAAGAATCATTCGAACCCTTCAGTCCCGCGTAAATCTTAAATCAGAATAAAGACTCTTATGCCAGATATCTTCAGTATTGAAAATTGCCCCATGGATTTCTATTGTTCAAAAACATGGGATGAGTTAGTGGATACCAATAACGCAGGGATTAAGTTTTGTCACGATTGCAAAAAAGAAGTCACATTCTGTAACACTATGAAAGAGTTTGAGGAAAACTCAAAACTAGGAATCTGTGTTGCTTACCTTGCTTTTTCCCATGCTGAGACAGAGGAGATGAGAAATCAAAAATGGGAAGTTACTCTAGGTCTACCAAGACGCAAGTAGTTTTTCTAAGGAATAAGCATGCCTATAACTGTTGATATGGTGCGAAGACTTTTTCGCAAGGAGTATCCAAGGTTAATTTCTAAAGAGGTATATCAAAAGCCTCAGCACAGACCAACAAGATGGGCCGTACTACACGGCCCATGTTATGGGGAGAAGAAATTTAAAGGAACCCTTCTCATAGACCTCTCTAAGATGCTTGAATGGTCTACAAATCATGCGAAACACACATGGACAAATCAAACTCTGGAACAGGAGGCAAAAGAACATTTTCCCGAATGGCTTAAAAGGATTGATTTAGAAACAGAAGCAATAACTATTCTAGATAAAGGCCAGTATGGGTTTCTTAAGGACTACTACGCTGATTTTGTAAAAGAAGGGTGGCACCAGATTTATTGCCCTGAATGTAAGGTTTCATATAAAGAGTTTGATAAAAGAACTTTAGATCAAGAAAAGGCAGGCCCTGAAATATCTTGGACTGTAGATTGGAAATGCGTAGTTGGCCATAATCTTTACAAACATACCAATTCAATTAGAATCTTTTGAGAACTGACTACGAGGTTATATCTTGGGATATTCAGCAAAAAGTGCGAAGCAACTTCTTGAGCAGAAAGTTCAAGAGGATCGCTATCGTGCTCAGATGGAGAAAGAAAAATTAGCCCAAGAAAAAAAAGAAAAAGAAAAGCTTGATCGAAAGATTAATCAATTAGCCATCTCAATAATTGAGACAGCGCTGTCTCAAAAAGCCTATAAACACGCATTAGAGAGAAAGGTTACCGCAGACCTGGCATTAAGAGCGGAGCTTTCTAGAAGGGGTTTCGAGTTCATTCGTCCAGCCGCCATGGATGACCCTTTGGAGGAGGATTATCTTCCGCAGGCTCAAAAAATGCTCGAGGCAATGATAGAAATTGAAAAATTAGCACCCGAAACCGCTAATCAATTGGAAGAGCTTGCGAGATTAGACTCAAGAGATTTCAGGGTATTAACTTTGCGTCAGTGGCGAGAAATTATGGCAGTCATTGATGGAAAATTTTCCAAAAAATTTAATAAGGAAAGGCTATCTTTTGAAGACTACAAAGCTTTGTGTAAAAAGTTTAAGGAAATAAACAATTTATCAATTATGGAGTCCGCCGAAGATGAATATGATGATTTAGATGGCGTCTCTCCGTCTGAGATCATCAGGGAAATCGTCTATGAATTAGGGGTTTACGAATTAGATGGAAAGAAAGATATTGGCGTTCTTTTTTTGAGGTGGAAAAATCCCAAAAAAATAGATGCGATTTATGGCGACGACATTCTGGTGGCTGAAAAACTTAATTGGATTTCTTCAGATGAGTCTAAAGAATTTATAGAGTGCGTTTTAGATAGGATTCAGGACTATGCCTCAGAGGGTAAAAATTCAATTAAGCTGTATCTAGTTGATTATGGCGATGGTTACTGTGAGGTAAGTCATAACAATAAATCCTTTATATCTTTCCCATTTAATCTGAATTCTCTTTTAGATCTATTTAAAAAGCTTGGCTATCAAATTAAAGATAAGAATTTAAAAGAGGGCGGGGATGAAATACGGGGATCAATCTCGATAGTTTGGTCTTAGAGTCTGGTAGTTAGCGAACTCTTTTTAGGGTTGTGCATCTTTGGGATTCTGAAGCCAAAGGAAAGGGAGGCTCAATCAGGGTTTCTTCGCTCTAGATCTCGTAGGCCGTTATGTAAAAGTCTTATACCTTCATTTTTATAGAGTATTGAGGTTTCCTCATCCACCCCTTCTGAATTTTTAAGAAGCCAAGCCTCAAGGAAATCCATAGATTTTTGCTTCTCATCACGATTTTCAATATGGTGAAAAAACATTTTCCCAATTTTTTTAGCATGTGGCGCCAGGCGATAAGACATAACTGCCAATTGAATGCCAATACCATCAACTCCATAAAACTCATTTGCTGGAAAGAAGGCCATAGGAGAAGCTTCAATTCCTTCGGATACATCAATAAAGATCTTTTTAACTTCTTTTTGAAGTTCTGAAAGTTGCCCATCATCAACAAAAGTTCTAATTTCAACTAGCGCTAAATCTTCACCCTTATATTCTGAGAAAAACAATCCACTTCTCCCGGGAATAACTGGACGTATATCTAGATTTAGATTGGTTTGCTTAAACTCCAAAAGGACTCTTGCCCAAAATGACCCCCACAAGGGTAGCAGTTGAAATTCTGGAAGTATCGAAAAAATATCAACATCACTTTCATTGCTAATAACGATATCGCCTCTTTGAAAAATTCTCGTAATTGCGTGTTCGCCAAGATTAAATAGGCTAAGAGATGGTTGGGCAAAGCGAGGATCGTGGTTTACGATCATGGGCACTACATAAAGGCATTTTTCATTCCAGCTGTTGTAGGGCTTATTCTCTTCGATAGCTAAGCCGCAAAATGCGAAGTAGGGTTTTCTTTTCGTGCCGCCCTCATAGCAGACCAGTGCGCATCTTCCAAAATTACTTTTTAGCTTTTCTACATACTTGGGCCAACCATTTCTAGAAATTTTCACGCCAATAGTATTTTTTTTGGTTGAGTTAATACGGGCATTAATTTCTTCATTAATTTCTAGCAAGAACCTATTTTTAAGTCCTTTGGCAAGTGATTCGGTAATTATCATAGGTATTAATTGTTGCCCTTCATAAGATCACCCGGTGAGCTACTATGTAAGTAATATTGAAAACATTTCTCTGCCGCTTGATTTCTGGCTATTTTCTACTGTATATAACTTACATGAATACTACGACTTACTAAATGCTGGAATTATTTTTGTGTTTTGATGAAATAACAAGTTAAATGAATTACCGCCAAATGGAGTTCTCATATGTCACCTAAAAAGCTACTCAAACAAGCAGGCTGCAAAATGAAAGTGATCTGCGGACGCGATTGGGATGAATTCGAGAAAACAGAGCGTGAGGGAGTCAGATTTTGTTCTGGTTGCGAAAAAGAAGTCTTTTATACGCACTCCAGAGAGGAACTCATGATAGCTGCCAAAAAAGGCCTTTGCGTTTATATAGCACCTGGTTTTGACATTTTCGAACCTGAATCAGCTGAAGCACGAGAGGCAAGAATAAGGGCTATAGAAGCTAAGGCTTTGGCAAATATGGGCAGAGTAACTGGTTCTGTGGCATTAAAGCGCAAAAAATAAACAATTCATAATCTATTTTGAGTTGATTTGCTACTTTAGGTCTTGTATCAAGGCTCTAAAGTTGGGATTGCTGTGAAAGATTTAAGAATCATTTTTTTGATGGCGTATAGCCAATTCGATTGCCCGAGTTGTCAAAGTAATTGGTGACGCCACTTGGCGCCTTAACCTCGTAGCCAATTCTGTTGCCAGTATTGTCATAAACCCCATTAGTAGCGCTGCTGTTATACGGACTGTTGTCCATGTTGTAAGGACTATTTCGCATGTTGTAAGGTGAGTTATCCATGTTGTATGGGCTGTTCTGCATGTTGTAGGGCGAATTGTCTAAATTCGTCACTTGGGCGAAGCTCTTTTGCGCATATAAGGCTGCTTGGGCAAGTAAAAATATAGTGAGTAGGTATCTCATGGCTAATCTCCTGGTTTGAAGGTGTAGGTTGAGATTAGAGGCTCATAGGCTCATAAAGTGAGCCTGTAAAAATAAATCAATGAATAAATGTTTTGCATAGGCGTCTAGCAACTAGACGCTCACGAACGGTGTCAAAATAGGGTTGAATATTAAATAAAGGTTTTATGACGTTAATTAAATCTAAGCAACGTGTATCTGACCATGGAGAGGTATTCACTCCTGAATGGTTGGTTGATGCCATGCTTGACTTGGTCAAAGATGAAACAGAGCGACTAGATTCCCGTTTCTTGGAGCCAGCATGTGGTAGTGGCAATTTTTTGATAAAAATCCTAAAACGTAAACTTGCAACCGTAGAACTTAAGTACTCTAAGTCCGAATTTGACCGCAATCACTACGCTCTCTTGGGCTTAATGTGTATCTATGGAATTGAATTGTTAGAAGATAACATCTCAGAATGTAAGGCAAATCTTCTAGAAATATTTAGGGAGTATCTAAACATTGATGTAAAAGATGCTCTTTATTCTTGCGCTGATTTCGTACTGAGCCAAAATATCGTGCATGGAGATGCGCTGACAATGAAAGATATCAGTGGAGTGCCAATAGCATTTGCTGAATGGGGATACTTAGGAAAAGGAAAGTTTCAGCGCCGTGACTTTAGGTTTGACGTGCTGACGGGTTCATCTGCGTTTAGTGCAGGTGGCTCATTGTTCGCAGATTTAGGTAGGCATGAGATTTTCCAGCCTATTAAGTCATATGAGCCAATGACAGTGGTTGATATAGCTGAACAATTAAAAGCAAACTAAGGGAGTGATGATGACAGAACAAGCCAGTTTCACGCTACGTAATCGTAACCCTGATGTACTAACGTGTATTGCCAATCTGTCTAATGACGAGGTTTTTACGCCACCTGAATTGGCAAATCAAATGCTAGATATGCTCACTGAAGTATGGGCTAAAGATCATGGTGGTGAGAATATTTGGGAAAACGAGGATGTTAAATTCTTAGACCCATGTACAAAGTCTGGTGTTTTTCTGAGAGAAATAACAGCAAGACTGACTCACGGTTTAGAAAAGAAAATTCCTAATTTAGAAAAGCGTGTTGACCATATTCTAAGCAAACAAGTTTTCGGAATCGGTATTACTAAGCTCACCAGCTTGTTAGCACGTAGAAGTGTTTATTGTTCAAAAGATGCTACTGGTGAGCATTCAATTGCAAAAAGTCTAAAGAGTAAAGATGGAAATATTTGGTATAAAAACATTGAGCATGATTGGAATAAAGAGCGCTGTAAATTTTGCGGTGCACCTAAACTAATTTTTGATCGAGAGCATGGACTCGAATCACATGCTTATGCATTTATTCATTCTTCAGATATTAGTAAGTCAATAAAAAATTTTTTCGGAGAAGATATGCAATTCGATGTAATTATAGGAAATCCGCCTTATCAGATTACTGGCGGTGGTGGTGGATTTGATTCTCCAATTTACCATTTATTTGTTGAGCAAGCTAAAAATTTAGATCCACGCTATATAAGCATGGTAACTCCGTCAAGATGGCTCGCCGGTGGGCATGGGCTAGATAAATTTAGAAAATCTATGTTCTCGGAAATGAATCTTAAGGAGCTCGTAGATTTTCCTATTTCTAGTGAAGTTTTTCCAGGTGTTGAAATTAAAGGCGGAGTTTCTTACTTTCTTTGGGATTCTAATCACAATGGAAGCACTAAAGTTACCACAGTGAGAGGTGGTGAAAGAGTGTCTGCCATGAGAAATTTGGATGAATTTGACGTATTCGTAAGAGACGTTAAGGCGGTGCTAATCCTAAATAAAGTTTTGTCGTTTAGTGAGAAATCTATATCTGAAATTCTTACAAATGTTGAACCTTTCAAGTGGGCTTCTAACTTCTCTGACTACACTGATGTTAAGAAAAAGGGAGATATTCCTCTATATCTCACTCAAAAAGGAAAACGCAGTATTGGTTATGTTGAAGAAAAACAGGTTGAAAAAAATAATCATCTTATTTCTACTTGGAAGGTGCTTACACCTAAAGCCGGCTCTGGTGGTGGAATGATTCCAGATGCAGTTCTTGGTAAGTGCTGGATTGCACCTTCCCCTTCGGTATGTACTGGCTCTTTTATGTTCTTTTACGTTGAAAATAAAACTCAAGCCGAGAGTCTTCAATCGTACTATGTAACAAAGTTTTTTAGATTCTTAGTATCACTTCATAAAATTACTCAAGATGCAGTACGTTCAACTTATATATGGGTTCCAATCCAATCATGGGATAGACAATGGACTGATGCGGATCTATACAAAAAGTACAAACTGACGAATGATGAAATTGAGTATATCGAGTCTGTAATTCGCCCTATGGACATTGCAAGTGGGGTTGAAGATGAGTAAGACGATTGAAGAAATCCTATCCCCTAAGCCACAACTACGTCCTAAAATCTATGCGTATAGCATTGATGACAAGCAACACGAAGGTCTTCTTAAAGTCGGTCAAACGACACGTGATGTTAAACAAAGAGTGGCTGAACAGCTACGAACTGCGGCCATCAAAAACTACAAGATTGAAGTTGAAAGCGATGCTGTTAGGCATGACGGCTCTTTTTTTAGTGACCATGAAGTTCGTGGACGACTTATTCAAAAAAAGTTCCAAAAATCAACACTTGAGTGGATACGTTGTTCTGTAAAAGATGTAAAAACAGCTATCACTGAGCTACAAACAGGAAAGAGGTTAAGCGGTGAAAGATATGAGCAATTTGGAATGCGTGATGAGCAAGCCAGTGCTGTAGATAAAACATACGATTATTTTCATTCAATTTGGAAAGAAGATAAGAATTCTGCGCCCAGATTTTTATGGAACGCAAAGATGCGATTTGGCAAGACATTCGCTTCTTATCAATTAGCAAAAAAATTAAAAGCAAAAAGAATTCTTGTTGTCACATTTAAACCTGCCGTTGAAGACGCTTGGCAAGCAGATTTAGAGAATCATGTTGACTTTGAAGGCTGGCAATACATGTCCAGAACTGCAGGCGGTGATCCAGCTAAGGTAAAAAGTACTTCGCCATTAGTTTATTTTGGTTCGCTGCAAGATTTGCTTGGGAAGGACATCAGTGGAAACATTAAGGCAAAGAATGAATGGCTACATACCATCAATTGGGACTTAGTTATCTTTGATGAGTATCACTTCGGCGCATGGCGTGAGACAGCAAAAGAGTTGTTTGCTTCAGATGAGGATAGGATACTCAAGCAAGAAAGTCTAGAAGAAGACTCAAAGAAATATAAAGACACCATTGCGGATTTAAGTGAGCCTTTAGGTAACGAAAGTGACTTTTTGCCCATAACGGCTAGAGCATATTTGTATCTCTCTGGTACACCGTTTAAGGCGCTATCTTCGGGCGAGTTCATCGAAGAACAGATATTTAATTGGACATACACAGACGAACAAAGAGCAAAAGAAGAATTCACTACCAAGAATCCCAAGGAGCGAAATCCCTATGCAGCATTGCCTCAAATGCGTTTGCTTACCTATCAAATGCCAGATGAGTTACTAGCTATTGCAAGTGGCGGAGAGTTTGATGAGTTTGACCTTAATTCCTTCTTTGAGGCGACTGGAGAAGGAAAGTCTGCTAAGTTTAAGCATAAGCAAGATGTTCAAAAGTGGTTAGATATTATTCGTGGAGGTTACTTACCCCAATCTGCTGAGATGTTGAAGATTGGTAAGCGCCCTCCATTCCCATACTCTGATGTTAGGTTGCTACCTTATCTTCAGCATTCATTTTGGTTCTTATATAGCGTAAGTTCTTGTCATGCTATGGCAAACTTGCTCGCAGAAAGACAGAATGTATTCTGGCACGACTACAAGATTGTGGTTGCGGCTGGTACATCTGCGGGTATTGGTTTGGAAGCACTTCCGCCTGTACGTGATGCTATTGGCAATGGTTTTGATACAAAGACTATTACACTTTCTTGTGGAAAATTAACTACTGGTGTTACGGTTGCACAGTGGTCTTCTATTCTGATGTTAAGAAATCTTAAGTCACCAGAGACTTACTTTCAATCTGCATTTAGGGTTCAGTCACCATGGTCAATTAAGAATCCTAATGGGGATGACCCAAAGCAAGAGGAAATCCTTAAGCCTGTTTGTTTTGTGTTTGACTTCGCGCCTACTCGTGCATTAAGGCAGTTATCTGAGTATGGCATTGGTTTGTCACCTAATGAAGCCAATCCAGAAAAAGCAGTAGAAGAGCTTGTATCTTTTTTGCCTGTTTTAGCTTATGACGGTGCAAATATGACACAGATTGATGCGGGTGGCGTACTTGATATAGCCATGGCCGGCACTTCAGCCACTTTATTAGCCCGTAAATGGGAAAGTGCTTTGTTAGTCAATGTGGACAATGAAACATTGCGTCGCGTTTTAGACAATCCTGAGGCCATGGCAGCAGTTGAACGCATTGAAGGTTGGCGAACCTTGGGTGACAACATTATTGAAACAATCATTAATAAAAGCGACAAAATTAAGGAAATTAAGGAAAAAGGTAAGAATCGTGATCTGACTGAAAAAGAAAAGAAAGCGCTAACTGAAGAGGAAAAAGAGTACAAATCTAAGAGAAAGCTTGTCCAAGAAAAGTTGATTAAATTCGCAACTCGTATTCCAGCATTTATGTATCTCACAGATTTTCGGGAAAATACTTTACAGGATGTTATAACAAAATTAGAGCCAGATTTATTCCTTACGGTTACGGGATTAACAGTAAAAGATTTTCATCTTCTCGTACAACTTCGTGTTTTTAATACAGAGCATATGAATCAAGCAGTCTTTGCTTTTAGACGTTATGAAGATGCTTCTTTAAGATACACGGGGATTGACAGTCATGAAGGGCTTTCAAGGTATGGTCTATTTAATACGGTTGTCGCAATCGATGCTGCGAGCATTGCTAAGCGCCTTTAATGTTGATGCTTATATAAACCTCCTTTTAAAGCGCTATTCATGGGAAGGTCGCATAAATCCCAATCTGAAATTAAGCTTGTAAGCGTCCCGTAACTAGACGCCGAACTTGAAAAACTTACAGTACCTATTTCCTTCAAATACAAATCAAACTTCACCCAAAACAATTAGATTGTTGCAGGGTGAGCTAACCCTTTTTAAGCGGCCTAAAAGCCACCAATGGCAATGCCGCTTCAAATTACCCAATGGCGAATGGCATGCCGCATCTACTGCTACAGAAGATCTTGATGTTGCGCAAACCCAAGCCGTAGCCATTTACGAGACTGTAAAAATCAAGATCAGTGCTGGCTTGGCAGTAGTAACCAAGACCTTCAAGCAAGTGGCCTTGGATGAAATTGCCAATATGGCACAAGCTACAGATAACAAAACAGGAAAGCGAACTTATAGGGATTACACCTTCGCCATTAACAAATACCTGATTCCGTTCTTTGGGCAATATGAGATTGGTCAAATTACTAATGAGCTACTGGTAGATTTTGAATCTTGGAGAATTGCCGAAATGGGGAGAATACC